>Ga0207655_1000565_pt1 | contig 45949 bp, 35 predicted proteins | sample KBSM44metaG_FD_184398 | JGI IMG/M metagenome (GOLD analysis project Ga0207655, IMG submission 184398) | Miscanthus rhizosphere microbial communities from Kellogg Biological Station, Michigan, USA - KBS M4-4 metaG (SPAdes) (version 2) | ecosystem: Host-associated > Plants > Roots > Rhizosphere >...
ACACGCACCCGGACTTCGGTCGACAAGGCATTGACCACGGAAATACCCACCCCGTGCAAACCGCCGGAGAACTGGTAGTTCTTGTTGGAAAACTTGCCGCCCGCATGGAGTTTGGTGAGGATCAGCTCGACGCCCGACACACCCTCTTCCGGGTGGATGTCCACCGGCATGCCACGGCCGTCATCGCTGACTTCCAGGGAGTGATCGGCGTGCAGGATGACCTGCACCGACGTCGCGTGCCCGGCCAAGGCTTCGTCGACGCTGTTGTCGATGACTTCCTGGGCGAGGTGGTTCGGCCGACTGGTGTCGGTGTACATGCCGGGGCGTTTGCGCACCGGGTCGAGGCCCGAGAGGACTTCGATGGCGTCTGCGTTATAAGAGCTAGCGCTGGGAGTGGCCATGGGGTCTCGTCGTCAGTGTTCAGTGAAAATAGGGGGCAATGATCACAGTGCTGTGAAATCGATCGCCTGATACAAATCTGCGCCGATGCCGGCAAAACTCAATATTGCCGGCAGTTGCGCGGCAAAACCCTGGAAACTATGGTCGCCGCCGGCCTGAATGCGCAAGGCACAGGCCCGGTAATATTGCTGGGCGAGGCGATAGTCCAGTGTTTCATCGCCAGTTTGCAACCATACCTGAAACCGCTGCGGATCCTGGGGCGCCGGCACTTCCAGCTCGGCCAGGGCCGTCACGTGGTCGTGGGTCATTTCCCAGGTCTCATCGGTATACAGGTTTTTCTGCGTCCCCAGAAACCCGTCGAACATCCGGTGCGGGCTGACGGCCGGGTTGATCAACAGGGCTTTCAAGCCATGGCGCTCGGCCAAGTGAGTCGCATAGTAGCCGCCGAGTGAGCTGCCGACCAGCAGTGGCCGCCCCAGCTCCACAATCGCCTGTTCCAGCTGAGCGATGGCCTCGCGGGGATGGTGATGCAGGGCCGGTACACGCAACTGATCGCTCAAGCCCAGCCGTTCCATCACATTCATCAACTGACAGGCCTTTTTCGACGCCGGCGCGCTGTTGAAACCATGGATATAAAGGATCGAACCAGACATTTGAGCTCCCTGTGCGTCGGGTAAAGAAGGCGGAGTTTACAGGGACTCGGGGGGAATCGGGGACATGCGTGGGATTCATGTCGCCTGAGCGAATGCCATCGCGGGAAAGCTCGCGATGGCCACGCCTCGGTCTTTGAAAATGACAAAGAAATCAGTAGCCGTTGGAGCCGTAATCAATCTGGAAATCGAACCCGGTGACGCGCTCAACGCCAGTTTCAAGCTGACCATCGGGCAACAGCCGCAACCACCGATACCCCGGCGCCTGCTCACTCACCTTGAAATCGTCGCTGCCCGGCTCGAACTGGATGCAGGTCGAGGGCGATGCGATCAGGCGAACACCGTTGCGCACTTGATCAATCTCCTGATGAACATGCCCCCAAAGCACCGCACGCACCTGCGCAAACCGATCCAGCACCGCGAACAACGCCTCTGGATTGCGCAATCCAATGGGCTCCATCCACGCACACCCGATCGACACCGGATGATGATGGAAACACACCAGATGATGCCGCTGCGGCGCCTCGCTCAACGAGCGCACGAGCAATTGCAACTGCTCATCCTGCAAATACCCCGGTACTGAACCCGGCACCGCCGAATCGAGCAACGTCACCCGCCAGTTGCCGATGTCCACCACCGACTCCAGCAATGCACTGTGCACCGCCGCCTCGGCCATGATCCGCGGCTCGTCGTGATTACCGGGGATCCAGCGCGCCGGGGCATCGATCTGCCGGGTCAGGTCGCGAAACAGCTGGTACGACTCCAGCGTCCCGTCCTGGGACAGATCGCCAGTGGCAATCATCAGATCGATCTGCGGTTGCTGCTTCAATACCAACTCAATCACCTGTTGCAGGCTGTCGCGGGTATTCATGCCCAGCAACGTCGCGTCCGCCTCGGCAAACAGATGACTGTCGGAGAGTTGCACCAGCAACGCCGGATCGGCGGTGGTCAAAGTGGATACGCTCGGCAAGGCGTTCTCCCAGGGCGTGATCACGGGATTGGAAAGTGCCGCAATTATGCTGGGGGACGATCAAAAGAGGAAACCTGTGAACCGGAAGCAGTTCACAACTACACAGCACTCTTAGCGCACAACGGCGTACTCGTGTCCGCAAGCCAGGCAATGACTCAGCCATTCCCCCAGGAACAGATTGAGTTGAGCCTTTTCGTCCGGCTGATGCATCGCGGCGTTCGGGTAAGGATAGATGCCGCGAAAGCGTCGTGCATGTTCGGCACTGATAACTTCAGCCATGCGCGCGTCGTGATACACCTGCACTTCCAGTTGCGGCACCGGCAACCAGGGCAGGCTGTGTTCCTGACGCACTTGCAGGGTGGTGGTGTATGGACAGGCTTGCAGCACTTCCAGGGCCAGCACGCCCAGCATCTGGTCACCCTGGGTCACGGCAATGCGCCGGGCCGCCGGATCGTTGCGCATGTCCGGCAACAGTCGCATCAGGCGCGCGTAGTTGGCCTCGCAGGAAGCTTGCAGCCCCACGAGATCAACCCGATAGCGATCGCGCAGCTTGTTTACGACCATAACCCCCTCACTTCCACGCGGTTCAAAGCCAACCACTGCAAGGCAATGATGCTCGCTGCGTTGGCAATACGTCCGTCACGCACGGCTTGCAGGGCATCTTCGAAAGCCCAGACCGTGACGCGAATATCTTCAGCCTCTTCCTCCAGCCCATGCAGGCCGCCAACCCCGGCACTGTCACAACGCCCCAGGTACAAGTGCACAAACTCGTTACTGCCACCCGGCGATGGAAAATATTTGGTCATCGGCCAGAGCGCCCCGAATACAAGTCCAGCTTCCTCCTGCGCTTCGCGGTGAGCAACTTCTTCCGGTATTTCATCCTTGTCGATCAGACCGGCGACCAGTTCGATCAGCCACGGATTGTCGGTCTTGCCCATGGCGCCGACGCGAAACTGCTCGATCAGCACCACTTCGTCGCGCTGTGGATCATAAGGCAGCACACACACCGCATCGTGGCGCAAGAACACTTCACGATTGATCTCGCGACTCATGCCGCCGTCGAACAATTCGTGGCGCAAGTGCACGCGGTCGAGCTTGTAGAAGCCCTCGTAGCACTTTTCACGCCGAACGATATCAACGGCGGTCGGAATGGCGTTGGCAAAATCAGTCATGACAATCCTCGTTTACTGCAAATCCGTTACGAGGCTCCTTTTGGTTACTTGCAACCTCGACTTCGCGCCATCCTAACGCGCCCGCGATGTTTGATGCAGCCCCTTTACAGTCAGCGGGATAGACGGTGAGGGCGAAACCAACTCTAATTAGCTTAGTGGCGAACTGACTGCCTCGTTGAGAGTCGAAGCGGGTAACTTTTCGCCTTCCCCTGTTTCATTAAGGACGCCCATGTCGCTTTTCAAGATCGCCTCCGTGGCCGCCATCGCCCTGACCCTGGGTGCGTGCCAGAGTCTTTTCCAGCCCAATTACCGGGCGCCGCTGGAAACCACCCGCGACGCTTCCGAACAGCTGAAACCGGGTTGCGCCAACCCTGACTGCCCGCTGGTGAACATCGATACGCTGCACTTCCCGGCTGAGCCTGCGCTTGACGGCATCATCGAAAAACGTTTGCTGCAAATGACCCGCACCTCACCCGACGCCCCTGTAGCGCCGACGCTGGCAGCGTATCGCGAGCAATTTCTGAACAGCGCCGAGCCGCGCTACAGCAGCTACTTGCAAGCCAAGGTACGTGAGCAGCATGACGGCTTGGTGATCATTGAATTGTCCAGCTATCTGGACAGCGGCGGTGCCCATGGCACGCCGGGCCGCGGTTTCATCAACTACTCGCGTCAGCAGCATAAAGTGCTGACGCTGTCGGATATGGTGATCCCGGGGCAGGAAGAAGCGTTCTGGAAAGCGGCCCAAGTGGCGCACAACAGCTGGTTGATCAGCACCAAACTCGATCAGGAGCCAGAGTTCGTCAAGAGCTGGCCGTTCGTGAAAACCCAGAACGTAGCGTTGACGTACGGCGGGGTGATCCTCAAGTACGAGGTGAGCACCCTTGCGCCTTACGCATTGGGCCACGTCGAACTGAAGATCCCCTACCCACGCCTGAACGGCATTCTCAAGCCTGAGCTGTTTCCCGGCCGTAGCTGAAGGCTCGACCAAGCACCAGTTGCAGCAGCCCTGCCAGTACCAGCGACGGCAGGGTTGCGCCGATGTCCGGATAGAGATTGGCCAGCAAGTGATAGGTGCTCACCCCGCCCAGCCAGGCGAGCAACGCCGGCCAGCGCAAGGCAGCCGATGCCACACGGGCACTGCGTTTGCGCAGGATGAAGTGATCCACCAGCACCACGCCGAACAGCGGCGCAAACACCGAACCGATCAACAGCAGGAAATTCTGGTACTGGGCCAATGGCGCCAGGCATGCGATCAGCGTGCAGATCACGCCGATGGCCAAGGCCAGATGCTCGACTTTCAAGCGCAACAGAATCCCGCTGGACACCGCCGCCGAATGAATATCGGCAAAGGCATTTTCTGATTCATCCAACAGAATCAGCAGTAACGGAATCCCCAGGCCCGCACCGGCCAGCGCCAGCAGCAAGGCATTCACTTCACCACTCGGCGCGAACGCCAGGGTGTACGCCACGCCCAGGCTCATCAGCCAGAAGTTACCGATAAAGAAACCCAACGCCGTACCGCCGAAGACATTCTTCGCACGTTTGCCGAAGCGTGAGTAGTCGGCAATCAGCGGCAACCAGGACAGCGGCATCGCGATCGCAATGTCGAAGCCCACGGCGAACGGCATCGAACCATCACCGGCCTGCGCCCACAACGCCGCCAGGTCGGCCTTGGCGAACAGGTTCCAGGTCAGCCAGATGCACGCGGCCAGCAACAGCCAGATGCCCCACTTGCGCAGGATCTTGCGCACGAACGTCAGCGGACCGCTGACCGCCAGCAAGGTGGCCAGTGCACCGAAGAACAGCGTCCATAGCAGCGGGTTCGACCACAGGCTGCCTTCGCTGAATGCACGGGCGCCGAGCAGGCTGGCGGCGTCGCGCATCACGATGATTTCGAATGAACCCCAACCAATCAGTTGCAGCAGGTTCAGCACCGCCGGAAGGCTTGCGCCTTTTTTACCAAGGCTGAGTTTGAGCGCGGCCATCGATGACAGGCCGGTGTCACTGCCGATCACGCCGACAGCGGCCAGCAACAGCACGCCGACCAGCGTGCCGAGAAAAATCGCCAGCAATGAACCGGACAGACCCAGACCCGGCGCGAGCAAAGCGCCGGTCTGCAATACCATCAGGCCAATGCCGAGGGAGAACCACAGGGAAAACAGATCACGACCGCCGAAGACGCGCTTGTCGGTCGGCACCGCGGTATCCGGGGAGTAAGTGCTGGGTTGGATGCTCAAGGGGTGTTATCTCAGAGGGACATGTGTTGTGGTGTTGACCACCCTTTGTGGCGAGGGAGCTTGCTCCCGCTGGTCTGCGAAGCAGACCCAAAACAAGTCACCGCGGTCTGACAGTCAGGTTGCGATTACCGATTTTACGACTGCTTCGCAGCCGAGCGGGAGCAAGCTCCCTCGCCACAAGGGTAAGCGGCGCACCCGAGTGCGCCGGTCAGATCAAACCTTCTTGTACAGCTGACTGCCTTCCTGCTTGAACCGCTCAGCCTGTTCCGCCAGTCCCTTGGCGACTTCGGCATCGACGGTTTCGATCCGCTGGTTGGCCGCATATTCACGGACTTCCTGGGTGATTTTCATCGAGCAGAATTTCGGCCCGCACATGGAGCAGAAGTGCGCGACCTTGGCCGAATCCTTCGGCAGGGTTTCATCGTGGTACGAGCGCGCGGTGTCTGGATCGAGGCCCAGGTTGAACTGGTCTTCCCAGCGGAATTCGAAACGCGCCTTGCTCAAGGCGTTGTCGCGAATCTGTGCCCCCGGATGCCCTTTGGCCAGGTCGGCGGCGTGAGCGGCGATCTTGTAGGTGATGATCCCGGTCTTCACGTCATCCTTGTTCGGCAGGCCCAAGTGCTCCTTCGGCGTCACGTAGCAGAGCATGGCGCAACCGAACCAGCCGATCATCGCCGCACCGATACCGGAAGTGATGTGGTCGTAGCCTGGGGCGATGTCGGTGGTCAGTGGGCCGAGGGTGTAGAACGGCGCCTCGTCGCAGCACTCCAGCTGCTTGTCCATGTTCTCTTTGATCAACTGCATCGGCACGTGGCCCGGGCCTTCGATCATGCACTGCACGTCATGCTTCCAGGCGATTTTGGTCAGCTCGCCGAGGGTTTCCAGTTCACCGAATTGCGCTTCGTCGTTGGCGTCGGCAATCGAGCCCGGACGCAGGCCATCGCCCAGCGAGAAGCTGACGTCGTAGGCCTTCATGATTTCGCAGATGTCTTCGAAATGGGTGTAGAGGAAGTTTTCCTTGTGGTGCGCCAGGCACCACTTGGCCATGATCGAACCGCCACGGGAGACGATGCCGGTCACGCGCTTGGCAGTCAGCGGCACGTAGCGCAGCAACACGCCGGCGTGGATGGTGAAGTAGTCGACGCCCTGCTCGGCCTGTTCGATCAGTGTGTCGCGGAACAACTCCCAGGTCAGGTCTTCGGCGACGCCATTGACCTTCTCCAGTGCCTGATAGATCGGCACGGTACCGATCGGCACCGGCGAGTTACGGATGATCCATTCGCGGGTTTCGTGAATGTGTTTGCCGGTGGACAGGTCCATGACCGTGTCCGAACCCCAGCGAATGCCCCAGGTCAGCTTCGCCACTTCTTCTTCGATGGACGAACCCAAGGCACTGTTGCCGATGTTGCCGTTGATCTTCACCAGGAAGTTACGGCCGATGATCATCGGTTCCAGTTCGGTGTGGTTGATGTTGGCCGGAATGATCGCGCGACCGCGGGCGATCTCTTCACGGACGAATTCCGGGGTGATGATTTTCGGCACGCTGGCGCCAAAGCTGTGGCCGGCGTGTTGCTGGTCCAGCAGGCCGGCGGCGCGGGCCACTTCGAGCTTCATGTTTTCGCGGATGGCGACGTATTCCATCTCGGCGGTGATGATGCCTTTACGGGCGTAGTGCATCTGGCTGACGTTGGCACCCGGCTTGGCGCGGCGCGGGTTGTTGACGTGGGCGAAACGCAGCTTGGTCAGTTCCGGATCGGCGAGGCGTTCCTGGCCGAAGTTGGAGCTCAGGCCGGACAGGCGCTCGGTGTCGCCACGGGATTCGATCCACGGCGACCGCACATCACCCAGGCCTTTGCGCACATCGATGGTGACATTGGGGTCGGTGTACGGGCCCGAGGTGTCATATACCACCACTGGCGCGTTGATTTCGCCGCCGAAGTCGGTCGGGGTCACATCCAGGCTGATTTCGCGCATCGGCACGAGGATGTCGGGGCGTGTGCCCTGAACATAGATTTTTTGCGAGCGGGTAAACGGCTGAACCGATTGCTGATCGACCTTGGCCGAGTCACTCAGGTTGGTTGCGCTTTTTGATTTTGTAGTCATCACGGGCTCTCCAGACACACATCCAGGCGGTGGATTTTTGTCGGAGCGAACCTGTAAACGAATGGACGCACGGGCGCTGGAAATTCCAGCAGGTGCTGTGCTCGATGCTCGAGGGGTGTTCGATTGTCGAACAACATCCCGGACGAAGCACAAGAGGACTCGCCGGGTGACGAGAAATCTTGTTCCCTACGCAGGCGCTAACCTGATCAGGTTCAACGGGATCCGAAATTATTCGATCTCAGCCTCATAGCAAGGCACCCCGACAAGAACCCGGCCAGTCTAGACATAACCGGCAAAGAACGCCAACACCACGGTAAACACCATGATGAATGGCGCAATCAGCGGATTGTTGCCGTGCCTGCGTGCAACTACACTCGCTACGCCGTGCCGCGCCTTGACGCTCTGCCTTGACGCTGCAGTGCGCCGCGCCGTAGCCTTGGCGTTCAAATTATCAGCGTAATTTTTTAGGGATGGCCTCATGCTGCGCAAACTCTCACTGGCCCTTGCCGTGTCTTGTGCGTCCAATGGAATGGCCTGGGCAGCAGAAGCGCCCTTATCGACCAAGACCGACCTGGTCAGCGTCTATCAGGAAGCGGTGGACAACAACGCCGATATCGCCGCCGCCCGCGCCCAATACGGCGCCCAGAAGGAAGTCGTGCCCCAGGCCCGCGCCGGGTTGCTGCCCAACCTGTCGGCCGGTGCCAACATGAACGACACCCGCACCGCGCTCGATCAACCATCGGTGACCTCGAACCGCAGCGGCACGGTGTATCAGGCGACCTTGTCGCAACCGATTTTCCGCGCCGACCGCTGGTTCCAGTTCCAGGCCGCCAAGGACGTCAACGAACAGGCCGCCTTGCAACTCTCGGCCACTGAACAAAACTTGATCCTGCAAAGCGCCGAAAGCTACTTCAACGTACTGCGCAGCCAGGACAACCTGGCCTCGACCAAGGCCGAAGAAGCAGCCTTCAAACGCCAGCTCGACCAGTCCAACGAGCGCTTCGACGTCGGCCTGTCGGACAAGACCGATGTGCTGCAATCCCAGGCCAGTTACGACACCGCGCGGGCCAACCGGATTGTCGCCCAGCGTCAGGTGGATGACGCGTTCGAAGCGCTGATCACCCTGACCAACCGCCAGTACAACTCGATCCAGGGCATCGTCCACACCTTGCCGATCCTGCCGCCGGCACCGAACGACGCCAAGGCTTGGGTCGACACCGCCGCCAAGCAGAACCTCAATCTGCTGGCCAGCAACTACGCGGTGAGCGCCGCCGAAGAAACCCTCAAGCAGCGCAAGGCCGGGCATGCCCCCACCCTGGATGCGGTCGCGCAATACAGGAAAGGTGACAACGACGCCCTCGGTTTTACCAACCCGAGCGCGACCGGCGTGCATTACGGTGGCGATGTGGAACAACGCACCGTCGGCCTGCAATTGAGCATCCCGATCTACAGCGGCGGGCTCACCAGCTCCCAGGTGCGTGAGTCTTATTCACGGCTGGATCAAACGGAACAACAACGCGAAGCCCTGCGTCGCCAGGTCGTGGAAAACACCCGTAACCTGCACCGCGCCGTGAACACCGACGTCGAGCAGGTGCAGGCACGTCGACAGTCGATCATTTCCAACCAGAGCGCGGTGGAAGCGACCGAAATCGGTTATCAGGTGGGGACGCGCAACATCGTCGACGTGCTCGATGCCCAGCGTCAGCTGTACACCTCGGTGCGCAACTACAACAACACGCGCTACGACTACATCCTCGACAACCTGCGCCTGAAGCAGGCCGCCGGCACCTTGAACCCGGGGGACTTGCAGGACCTGACCCGTTATCTCAAAGCCGACTACAACCCGGACAAGGACTTCTTGCCACCAGATCTGGCGAAGGCTGCGGCGGAGCAGTTGAAAGCGAGGCCTTAAACAGCAAAAGATCGTCCGAAGGCTCGGGCCGCGTTCGGACGATCTTTTTTGTTCGCGCGACTCGGTCTACCGCTCGATCAACCTGCCCAACCCGTCCAGCAACCGCTGCAACGCCCCCTGATTGGTGCGCATTACCTTCAGCCCCGCCTCCGCCATCCGCTGTGCATCGCGCGGCAGTTCGAACAGCCGCTGCACCGCCAGCGCCAGACCTTCGGCATCATCGACCTCGGCCAGCGCCCCGGCGCTGCGCAACTGCGCGGCGATTTCGAGGAAGTTGAACAGGTGCGGCCCACTGAGCACCGGTTTGGCCAAGGCCGCCGGTTCCAGCAGGTTATGGCCACCATTGGGCACCAGGCTGCCGCCGACGAAAGCGCTGTCGGCCAAGGCGTAAAGAAACAGCAACTCGCCCATGGTGTCGCCCAGCAACACCGAAGTATCTGCGGTCACCGGCTCGCCCGTCGAACGCCGCACCGTGGTGAAACCTTTTTGCCGGCACAACTCAAACACCGGGTTGAAGCGCTCCGGATGACGCGGTACCAGAATCAACAAGGCATCGGGATGATTGGCCAACAGCCGACGATGGGCATCGAGCACCACTTCGTCTTCACCTTCATGGGTGCTCGCGGCGATCCACACCGGGCGATCCTGCGCCTGCCATTGCCCGCGCAGCTCGGCAGCACGCTGCAGCAGTTGCGGATCGATAGTCAGGTCGAACTTGATCGAACCGGTCACTTCAACCGTTTCCGGGCGCGCGCCCAAATCGCGGAAACGCTGCGCCTCGGCTTCGGTCTGCACGGCGAACAGGCTCATCTCGACGAGCATCGGCCGGGTCAGTTTATGGAAGCGGCCATAACCTTTGGCCGAGCGCTCAGACAGTCGCGCATTAGCCAGGGCCACGGGAATTCCACGCTTGGCGCACTGATGGATATGGTTGGGCCAGAGTTCGGTTTCCATGATCACTGCCAGTTTCGGCCGGACCCGATCAAGGAATCGCGCCGCAGCGCAAGGCAAGTCATAAGGCAAATAGCAGTGCTGGATGCGCGGCTCGTTGGCAAACAGCGCCTGGATGCGCTCAGACCCGGTCGGGGTCATGCAGGTGACGGTGATCGGCAGCGTCGGATATCGCTGCAGCAAGGCACGGATCATCGGCGCCGCGGCGATGCTTTCGCCTACCGACACCGCGTGCACCCAAAGGCCGTCCGGCTTCATCGCCGGTAGCGCGAGGGAGAAACGCTCGCCAATGCGTTTGGCGTACGCCGGCGCCTTGCGCGCCCGCAGCCAAAGCCGAATCGCTACCAATGGCAGCCCCAGGTAAAACAGCGCGGTGTAGAGGGTTCTATTCATGGCGGCGGAGTTTATCGGTTTTTTAGCCAATCGCCTGCAAGTGCACGGCAAAACGTTCCGCCAGCCAACGGGCTGCCGGGCCGAGGGGCTCGTCGCGGCGCCAGACCAGCTCCACAATCAATGCCGGCGGCGTCCATTCGCTGGTCAGTTCGACCATCAGATTCTGATACGCCGGGTACTGCACCACGTGGCGCGGCAACCAGGCCCAGCCGAGGCCGCGCATCACCCATTCGGCCATCACATAAAAACTGTCGGCCCGCCAGACCTGCGGGCTGGCCGGCTCACTGCCGGGATAGACGCTGGACTGCGTGGACATCAGCAGCTGTCGATGCTGCGCCAGTTGCTGGCAATTGACCTGCGCCTGCTGCGCCAATGGATGCCCCACGCCGCACACCGTGACCATTTCAACGCTGCCCAGCACTCGGCGCTCAAGGGCTTCGGGAATCTGCTCGTGATAAAACAGCAAGCCCAGGTCGGCCCGACGCTCCACCAGTTTGCGCGCGACATCACCCTGGGCAGCGCTGGTCAGTTGCACTTCGAGGCTGGGAAATTGTTCGGCCAGGGCTTCGAAGCTTTCAACCACTGCCTGATAAGGCATTGCCTCGTCCTGAGCCACCCGCAAACTCGCTTCCTGACCGCGCATCATCGCCAGTGCCCGGCCATTGAGGCGCTCACATTGGCGCAGCACTTCCCGCGCCTCTTCAAGCAGCGCGGTGCCGGCTTCGGTGAGTTTCGGCTGGCGACCACTGCTGCGATCGAACAGGCTGACGCCCAGGTCTTCTTCCAGCAGCGCAATCGAACTGCTGACCGCCGACTGCGCCTTGCGCTGATCCCGCGCCACCGCGGAAAAGGAACGTTGTTCCGCGACACTGACAAACAAGTGCAGCTGTTCCAGACTCCATTGCATATTCATGGCTCAACCCATCTCCAGAACAGATAGGTAATGACTTTACCGCATCTGGCGGATCTCTAGAATGCCGACCTCAGAAAGCAACACTTCATACGAGGATTGACCCATGACCGCTTACTACTACCTCGCCATTGCCATCTGCGCCGAAGTGATCGCCACCGTTTCGATGAAAGCGGTCAAGGGTATCAGCACGCCACTGCCGCTGCTGCTGGTCATCGTCGGTTACGGCATTGCTTTCGGGATGCTGACCCTGGTGGTGCGCAGCGTTCCGGTCGGCGTGGCCTACGCGGTGTGGGCCGGCATGGGCATCGTGATGGTCAGCGTCGCGGCGCTGTTTATCTACGGGCAGAAACTGGATGTGCCGGCAATGCTGGGGATGGCGTTGATTGTGCTGGGCGTCGTGGTTATTCAGCTGTTCTCGAAAACCGCGGGGCATTAACTGCCGACATCAACCTCCCTGTGGCGAGGGAGCTTGCTCCCTCGCCACAGGTTTTGCATCCGCTCTATTGATCACCAACAAATCTCCTGCGCATCGAGTCTGTATACTGCGCCCTCGTCTTGAACACTGAGGTCGCTGCATGCCATCCGTTATTTCCACCGACGTTCTGATTGTCGGCGCTGGTGTCGCCGGCCTCTGGCTGAATGCACGCCTGCGCCGCCAGGGTTTTTCGACCGTGCTGGTGGAAAGCGCCAGTCTCGGTGGCGGGCAGAGCCTGAAGTCTCAGGGCATCATCCACGGCGGTGCCAAATACGCGTTGCACGGCGCCCTGACCGGAGCCTCGGAAGCCATTGCCGACATGCCGCGTCGCTGGCGTGAGGCGCTGGCCGGCGACGGTGAACTGGACCTGTCCGGCGTGCGCGTATTGTCCGATGCCCATTACCTCTGGTCCCCCGGCACCCTCGCTGGCAACCTCACCAGCTTTTTCGCCAGCAAAGCCGTGCGCGGGCGGGTCGATCAAGTCAAAGGTGATCAATTGCCGCCAGCGCTGCAAGACAAGCGCTTCAAGGGCAAGGTCTATCGCCTGACGGAACTGGTGGTCGACGTGCCAAGCCTGATCCAGCGCCTGGCCGACCTGGCTGGCGACGGCCTGCTGGCCGGTCAGCACATCGAACCGCTGCTGGAGAATGGTGAACTGGTCGGTTTGAAAGTCGACGAGCGCGAAATCCGCGCCCAGCGCATCGTTCTCAGTGCCGGTGCCGGCACCGCTGACCTGCTGACCGCGCTGGGCCTGAACCAACCGGCCATGCAGCGCCGCCCCCTGCACATGATCATCGTCAAAGGCCCGAGCCTCAAACCGCTGTACGCCCACTGTCTGGGCGGCGGGCCGAAGCCACGCGTCACCGTGACCACTCACCCGGCCGCCGATGGCCAGTGGGTCTGGTACGTGGGCGGCGACATCGCCGAAGCCGAAGGCGTGGCCCGCGAGCCAGCCGCGCAAATTGCCGCCGCCCAGAAAGAACTTGGCCAACTTCTGCCGTGGATCGACCTGAGCACCGCACAGTGGGCGACCTTGCGGGTCGAACGCGCCGAGCCGCTGCAATCGGGCTTGACCCGCCCGGACAACGCCTTCCTCGCCGAGCAGAATCGTCTGCTGGTGGGCTGGCCGACCAAACTGGCCCTGGCACCGGACTTCGCCGACCGCGTCTTCGCCACACTGCAACGCGACGGTATTCAGCCGAGCCATCCGGCCCCGCTGCCGGAACTGCCGAAACCGCCGATAGGCACCCCTGCCTGGGAGCAACTGCTGCCATGAGCCAACCGACCCTGCATGACCTGCATCGTCCGCTGGGCAGCACCGGCCTGCTGGTATCGCCCCTGGGCCTGGGCACAGTGAAACTTGGCCGCGATCAAGGGGTGAAATACCCCAACGGCTTTCAGATCCCCGGCGACGACGAAGCCCGCATGCTGCTCAAACTCGCGCGCGACCTGGGCATCAACCTGATCGACACCGCCCCGGCCTATGGCCGCAGCGAAGAGCGTCTCGGCCCGTTGCTGCGTGGTCAGCGTCAGGACTGGGTAATCGTCAGCAAGGTCGGTGAAGAGTTCGCCGACGGTCAGTCCCGCCATGATTTCAGCGCCGCGCATACCCGGCTCTCAGTGGAGCGCAGCCTGCAACGCCTGGAAACGGACTTTATCGATCTGGTGCTGGTGCATTCCGACGGCAACGACCTGGCGATCCTCAACGACAGTGAGGTCTATGCGACCCTTGCCGAGCTCAAGCGCGAAGGCAAGATTCGCGGTTTCGGTTTTTCCGGTAAAACCGTCGAAGGCGGCTTGAAGGCTCTGGAACAAGGTGATTGCGCAATGGTCACCTACAATCTGAACGAACAGAACGAGAAGCCAGTCATTGACTATGCTGCTGCTCACGGCAAAGCGATCCTGGTCAAAAAGGCCCTGGCCAGCGGCCATGTGTGCCTGAGCCCGGGCGTTGATCCGGTGCGTGCCAGCTTCGAATTGTTGTTTGAACACCCGGGGGTGGCCAGTGCTATTGTCGGGACCATCAATCCGCTGCACCTCGCCCATAACGTCGCGACCGTTGCCCAGGTCCTTCGTAGCCATTGATGCCGCCCACGCGGCCTTAAGCAGGAGCCGACATGCCGCGTACGCTGATCAGAAAGAACCCGAGCAACTTCAAGACCCTGCCGCTGTTCGTCGAAGCCACACCCGAAGGTTTGAGTTATCAGAGCGTCGGGATGCCGTTGAATTTTTCCCAGACCCTGCAACGCCGCCGTCCGGTGACGGTGGCCGACAGCGAGCGGTTTGCCCTGGAGCTGGCGAACCTTGGGGTCTCGGTGCGCCTGACCCTGCATTGGCAGAATCGCGATTACTGGGTGTTGGTGCGTCAGCGTCGGCAAGATCGCGGCGACGTGGTGCTCAAGCTGATCTCCGGCTACGTGCCGGCCCATGAGCTGAACCTGCCGCTGCACACGGCGACCCAGGAAATTGCCGAAGAGTGCCTGCTGGAAACCCCGGAGGGCTGGCTCAGCGGGCGCTTCAACGAAACCTGGCTGCCAGCGCCCTACTCGGCAGCCCTGCATTACCGCGAAGCCCTGCCGTTTCGCCTGACACCACTCTCCGGCTCGGCGCGGCCGGTGCGCTGCGCGAACATGCCGCTGATCGAACGTCCCCGGGCCTACGTGCACTTGCCGACAGCCTCGCTGCAATTGATCTACGATTTGCGCCTGGACGTGCCCAAGGAAGCCAAATCCCTGAGCCTGTTCCATGTCGACGAGCGGCTGGAGGGCGATCAACTGGTGGCCCGGCTCGATCGCAAACGTCCCGATTTGTACCTGATGCCACTGCAGGACGGTCAGCCGATGGCCGAGCTCTATACCCTGAAAAAGGATCACCTGTACCCGGCAAGTACCCGCGGGTTGTATCTGGCGGAGAGTTTTGCCCGGCAGGAAGGCTGGCTGGTGAGGGATGAGCGGATTCGCTGGAAGGATTGGGTGCGGCAGCAGGGTTTGACCCCACCGGGGAAGGATTCGGGCCTGGCCCGGTTACGCGGGAAGGCGAAGCAACTGCTGAAAAGAATCGTGCCGCGCAAGAAAGTCAGCTCCTGAAGCATCACAAAAGCAAAAGATCGCAGCCTTCGGCGGCCCCTACAGGGTCATGTGTATACCTGTAGGGGCCACCGATGGCTGCGATCTTTTTTATGGCTTTACTCCGGCTCTGATTGGCGAATCTTCTCGACAATCGCCGTGGTCGAGCTGTTTTCCACCAGCCCCAGCACTTTCACGGTCCCGCCGTAAGCGCTGACGATGTCCGCGCCAACCACTTGGTCGATCCCGTAATCACCGCCCTTGACCAGTACATCCGGCTTGACCGCACGCAGCAGGTTTTCCGGGGTGCCTTCAGAGAAGCTGATCACCCAATCCACGGCGCCCAAACCTGCCAGTACCGCCATGCGACGGTCGACGCTGTTGATCGGCCGACCCGGCCCTTTCAAGCGACTCACCGACGCATCGTCATTGACCGCCACGATAAGGCGATCACCTTGGGCGCGCGCCTGTTCGAGGTAAGTCACGTGGCCGGCATGCAGGATGTCGAAGCAACCGTTGGTGAACACGATCTTCTCTTTGTGCGCTCGCGCGTCATCGACCGCCAGCAGCAACTGCTCGAGGCCCAGCACACCGCGCTCGGAGCCTTCCTCGCGCTGAATCGCACGACGCAGTTCCGGTGCGCTGATGGCCGCGGTACCGAGCTTGCCGACCACGATGCCCGCCGCCAGGTTGGCCAGGGCCACCGCGTGGGGCAGCTCTTCGCCAGCGGCGATCGCCGCCGCCAGGGTAGAAATCACCGTGTCGCCGGCGCCGGTCACGTCGAACACTTCACGGGCACGGGCCGGCAGGTGCAGCGCCGGATGATCCGGGCGCAGCAAGGTCATGCCGTGCTCGCCACGGGTTACCAGCAATGCACCGAGGTCGAGGTCGTGCATCAGCTGCGCGCCCTTGCTCACCAGTTCGTGCTCATCGGCGCAACCGCCGACGATGGTTTCGAACTCGCTGAGGTTCGGGGTGATCAGGCTCGCGCCACGGTAGATCGAGAAATCCTTGCCCTTGGGATCGGCCAGCACCGGAATGCCACGGGCACGGGCGGCCTGGATCAGCACCTGATGGTTTTTCAGCGCGCCTTTGCCATAGTCGGACAGCACCAACACCTTGATGCCTTCGAGCAATTCGTCGACTTGCTCGCCCAGCGCCAGGGCGTCAGTTGCGAAAGGCTCTTCGAAGTCGATACGCAGCAATTGCTGGTGACGGCTCATGACCCGCAGCTTGACGATGGTCGGTTGGTGCGCAATGCGCTGGAACAATGCCCGCACGCCGGCACCCTTGAGGCTATTGACCAGGCTATCGGCGGCTTCGTCGTCGCCGGTCACACCGACCAGCGAGGCCGGCGCACCGAGCGCGGCAATGTTCAAGGCAACGTTGGCGGCACCGCCCGGGCGGTCCTCGATGTGCTCGACCTTGACGACCGGTACCGGCGCCTCAGGGGAGATCCGTGAGGTACCACCATGCCAGTAACGGTCGAGCATGACATCGCCGACCACCAAGACAGGGGCTTGATTGAATCGCGGCATGGACAACTTCATGGAGCAACCCACATACAAAATGAACAGGGGCGCGATATTAACACAGGGTTGGCGCTGGCTTGCGGGGCGGCTGCAACCGGATGAATCGGCAGGGAATTCTGTTCATTTATTGAGCAGAAATTGCGATAAACGATGGCAAGCGTCCTCATGTTGCAGCACCTGGGTGTCGATCTCGCACTCCGCCGTCAGCGGTGCCTCATAAGGGCTGTCGATGCCAGTGAAGTTCTTGATCCGCCCTTGGCGGGCCGCTTGATACAAACCTTTGGGGTCCCGTTGCGCGCACACCGCGAACGGCGTGCTCACATATACCTCGATGAAATCGCCCTCAGCGAACAACCGACGAGCGGCATCACGCTCTGCGCGAAACGGCGAGATCGCCGCAACAATCACAATCAAACCGGCGTCGACCATCAGCCGTGCCACCTCGGCCATGCGCCGGATGTTTTCCCGGCGACACTCAGCACTCATTCCCAAGTCACGACACAGGCCATTGCGCAGGTTGTCGCCATCGAGCAGGAACGTGTGCAGCCCGTGCCGATTGAGTTGCAACTCCAGTGCATTGGCCAGGGTCGACTTGCCCGCGCCTGACAGGCCCGTCAACCACAGGCAACGCGGGTGCTGGAATTTGATTGCGGCGCGGTCGCGGTTCGACAGTGACAGATCGTAAGGCCTGATCTCTGGAACAGGTATCGACAGGGTCTCATTCATAACCGAGCATTTCGTAATCGCGCTGGTACACCCGTCGCACCAGCCGACGGGTACGCACCGAGCAGAAATCGCGGGCAAGCATCGGACGCCGCTGTTGCGAGCCGTTGACGTGAGGCAACACCGCCCAGTGACCTACCTGTTCGCAGACCAGGCGAAAATCCCGCTCCAGATGCTCCTGGTAGCCAATGAAGTCCAGGGCCAGATGCCCCAGGGAGTCGGTCAGAAAATCCGTTTGCGCGGCAAAATGCATTTGTCGGCTGATTGTCTCCGAATGCAGCCAGCGAGCGACGAAATCATCGAAGTCGCGGTAGTGGCAGACCAGCCTCTGCGCCGCCTGGTCGCGCCGCCCCAACTCGTTGCCGCGCAAAAAAGCATAAGCCGAATAGGCCCTTTCCAGCGGATCACGAACGAAGGCGAACTTGAAACTGGCGGCGAACTGCTCGGGAAATTGCTGCTCGTACCAGTACAACGGCAAGTGCCCGGGGCTCCACCCATCGAACATCGCCGCACATACGCTGCTCCCGGCACACTTGGGAACATGAATGAATAGACAGGAACGCTGCTCGAAGGCCCGTGGGAAACTCAGGCTGGCCGACATCGACTTGTTGATCACCTGACGGTCCACGACCGACAGGCGTCCCAGCAGGAAAGCCCGCTGCGGCTTGGGCAAGAGCTTCCAGAGATAACGTTGCAGCATGGCAGTACCCGCGCGAAAGGGTTGCCCCCCTCGATTGAAGTCAAAGTTCGTTCAGGAACCTTAACAAGCGCGTTGCCGAGATTTATTCCGGTTTGGTCAAGAAGCGTAAAGGTCTGGATACAATCCACCGGACGCGTTGCACGCCGGTGAACGCAAGGGTGAGCAGGGCTCACCCTTGCATCGAATCAGGCGATGTCTTCAGCCGGAGCGTCAAGGCCCATGGCGTTCAGGCGGGCGTAGTAGCCATTCTGCGCCAGAAGCTCGGCATGGGTGCCGCGCTCGACGATCCGGCCCTGATCCATGACCAGAATCAGGTCAGCCTTCTCGATGGTCGACAACCGGTGAGCGATGACCAGCGTCGTTCGACCTTTCATGACCTGATCCAGTGCAGCCTGAATATGCCGCTCGGATTCGGTATCGAGGGCCGAAGTGGCTTCGTCGAGAATCAGCAACGGTGCATTCTTCAGCAAGGCCCGGGCAATTGCCAGACGCTGACGTTGACCGCCGGACAGCAACACGCCGTTCTCGCCGACCTGGGTGTCCAGGCCTTCGGGCAACTGCGCAATGAAGTCCATCGCGTAGGCGTCTCTTGCCGCTTTCTCGATGTCTTCGCGGGGAGCCCCAGCCAGATCGCCATACGCAATGTTGTTGGCCACGGTGTCGCTGAACAGCGTCACATGCTGGGTCACCTGGGCGATGTGCCTGCGCAGGTTCAGCAGCTTGTACTGTTCCACTTCAACGCCATCGATCAGGATCTCGCCCTTGTCGTGGTGATAGAAGCGCGGAATCAGGTTGGCCAATGTCGACTTGCCGCTGCCCGAACGCCCCACCAATGCCACCATTTGCCCCGGCTCGACCGAGAAACTGATGTCATCGAGTACCTGGCGATCGGTGCCCGGGTAAGTGAAGCTCAAGTGACGCACATCCAGACGACCGCTGACGGCATCGCGCTCGATGGTGCCGTTATCGACTTCGGGTTCGACGTCCAGTTGCTCGAAGATACTCTCGGCGCCGGCCACACCTTTCTGGATGGTCGAGCTGACTTCAGACAATTGGCGGATCGGCTTCGGCAGCAGGCCTGCCAGAGTGATGTAGGCCACCATGTCACCGGCGGACGCATCTCCGCGCAGGAACAACACCAGGAACATCAGCACCGCCATGGCGGTGTAGATCACCAGCTGCAACAGCGGCGTATAGATGGCGCCGGTGCGAGTCATGCGCAATTGCTTGTCGGTGTTGCCCTGGCTGGCATTGAAGAAACGCCTTTCTTCATAGACTTCGCCGCCGAAGCTGCGCACCACGCGATAGCCCTGGATCGTTTCCGAGGCCACGTGGGTCACGTCCCCCATGGCAGCCTGGATCTTCTTGCTCTGTTTACGGAATTTCTTGCTGGCGGTGCGCACCATCAAGGCGATCAACGGCAGGATCGCAACCATGACCAGCGTCAGGCGCCAGTTCATGAACAGCAGCGAGGCGAACAGGAACGCCACCGTCATGCCTTCACGGATTACGACCTTGATCGCATCTGTAGCCGCCCCCGTGACCATGGTTACGTTGAAGGTGATGCGCGAAATCAGATGACCCGAGTTATGCTTGTCGAAATAACGGTTGGGCAAGACCAGCAGATTGTTGAACAACTGCACACGCAAGTCGTGGACAAGTCCGAGGGAAACCTTGGCCAGAAAGTAGTTGCCCAGATAAGATCCGAGCCCCTGCCACGCTGCAATCAGGATGATCAGCAAAGGCACGGCCTGCAGCAGTTGCAGATCACGCAGGTACGGTACGGTTGGAAACAGCGCCGCTTCGGGATTGGACAGGCCGTCGACGAAATACTTGAGGATGTACCCGAGCATTGGCTGAGTCGAAGCGAAAATCAGAAAACCGACAATGCTGATCAGGAACAGGCTGATGTACGGCCGGACATAGCTGAGCAGGCGGAAGTAAATTTTCAAGCTCGATGGGCTTGCGGAGAGACTGGAGTCGGTCATATCACGCGAATGTCGATAAAAAGGACGCTGACTTTAGCACAGCTTCTTCAGGGTTCTGGCAATCGCATAAAGGCTGTTATTGTTAAGCGTCAGAATTCAACATCAAATAGCCATCATCCCAAATGGCCGATCAACTTCAGGATTGAATCTCTCAGCATGCAACTCAGTGGCTTCAACAACACATCCAATCGAGTCTTCGATTTCATTTGCCTCTGGATTCTTCCACTCGGCTACTTCCTGCTGCTGTGCGCGATGTTCTTTCTGCCTGGTCGCAGCCTGCATCACAAGATGTTTTATGGCCTGTTCAGCATCCCATCGTTTATTGTCCTGTGCCTGCGCCCCCGCGAACTCAAAGAGTTGCTGCGCGAACCGATCTTCGTCGCGGTGCTGTTGTTCGCCGCCTGGGCCTTGCTCAGCCTGAGCTGGGGGCCGCCGATGGATCAAAGCGTCACCGGTCAGTTCAAACCCGCTTTGCACACCCTGCTGTTGTTCGCTGGCTGCTACCTGCTGGTGCGCTACCGAAGCGAGATCATCCAGCCCCTGCTGTTCAGTGCCGCAATGGTCGGGCTGATCGCGTCGGCCTACAACCTGTTCATGTTTACCCGCCACTACGAGCCGGGCATGCGCCTGATCGGGAGCGGCGCATTCGACAACCCACTGCTCAGCTCCCACGTATTCGGCTTTTTTTGTACCTACTGGCTGAGCGTGAGCATGACCTGTAAGCGTCGCCAGATGCTCTGGCTGAGCATCCCGGCGATGGCGATCATGTTCGCCACGGTGATCGCCACCGGCTCCAGAACCCCGCTGGTTGCTTTGACACTGGCTGCGTTATGGCTGAGTTTCATCAGCTGGAACCGTCGTTCTTTCATATTGCTGGGTACCCTGTTGATCGGTGGCGCAGCGGTTGCCGTACTGTTTTCGCAGATGATCGTCGAGCGCGGCGACTCCTATCGCTTTGAAATCTGGCAGCTGGCCCTGCAAAAAATTGCCGAGCACCCGTGGATCGGTCATGGCTACAACGCCACCCTGACTCTCGACCCCGGTATCGGCTACACCTTGCAGGAGCCTCATAGCTTCGCCTTGGGGGTGCTCTATTACGTTGGTATTTTCGGCTTGCTGCCGTGGCTGTTCTTCCAGGTCCGGTGCTTGCTGAATAGCTGGCGGTATCGCCTGCAGCCGTTGTTCATCATCGCCTCGACCTGGCTGGTATTCGGCATCGGCGCCGGCCTGACCGAAGGCGGCGGTATCATTTCCCGGCCCAAGGAGCACTGGTTTTTGCTGTGGATTCCGCTGGCGCTGATCGCCGCATTAAGCATCAACCAACGGGCCAGACGCCTATTGGCAATGCCGATCAGGACCTTGACGCCGGCCGCCCTGCAACAGTTGACCGCCAGTGCCCAGGTGATCGAGGAAGACGGGCTGGGGCCAAAAGTCCTGCGCCTGGTCGATGGCAGCTTCCTCAAGTTGTTCCGCCGCCGTCGCTGGTACACCTCGGGTAGCTTCAACCCCTATTCCGAACGGTTTGCCGCCAACAGCGAGCAATTGCGCAACCTGGGTATCCCGACCCCGCAAATTCTGGACCTGTATCGACTCAAGGACGGTAGCAGTGCCGTACACTATTCGCCGCTGCCGGGCAGCACTTTGCGTCAGGTTCTTCAAGGCATCACCGCGCCCGCGGTGCGTCAGGCGCTGGTTGAGCGTTTCGGCAAGTTCATGGCGCAACTGCATGAACAAGGTGTCTATTTCCGGTCACTGCACCTGGGCAATGTACTGGTACTGGATGACGGTGAGTTCGGCCTGATCGATCTGGCGGACATGCGCATCTACCCGTCATCGCTGAGCCTGTCCCTGCGCAAGCGCAATCTGCGCCATATGCAGCGTTACGCCGTGGATCGACGCTGGCTGTTCGAAGACCACTTTGGCGCGCTACTTCAGGGCTACGCCGTGATGGCGTCGAAATCTGCAGTGGATAACCTACACAGGCAAGTACTGACCGGGAGTCATCCCGCCCGGGCTCATTAATAGTCGAAACCAACCCGTTCATTGCGCTGGCGGCCTACCTGCTGGCCATCGTGACCGCCGCCCTGTTCCCGACACCTCAGGCATGCCGGTGAGGGCCGCTATACCGGCATCGATGGCTGCGCGTCTCAGGATGGGCTCAGTCTTTTTCCAGCGGTGAGAAATACAGCCGCCCCAGGCCGCGCCAAGTCTTCTTGTTCCAGGCCTTGAACGGTATCTGCGCCAGCAGTTCGCGCGCCAGCTTGCGGTCGCGATTGGAGGTTTTCAGGAACATCGAGCTGAGGAATTTGTAGCGCACCTCGTCGTACAGCGGATGATCGCTGAACAGCGCGTAGGAGCGCAGGATGTTGTCGATCATGAAGCGGTTATTCTTGTAGGAGTTGGTGGCGTGCTTGCGATAGCGCGCCATCAGCACATTCAGGCCATCGATGAAGTAGCCGGCGCGGGTCACCTTCAACTCGATCAGCAAGTCCTCCAGGCGAATGTTCGGATCGAAGCCGCCTACCTTGTCCAGCGCTTCACGGCGGATCATCAGGGTCGGCGCCGGCGGATAAGGCTTGCGCTCCAGGAACATGTCATCGAAATCCAGACGACGGAACGGCACATCGCGACGCTGACGATTCTCCGGATAGAGATTGCCGTCGGCGTCGATCAGTTCGATGTTGCCGGCGCAGATCCCGACCTCGGGCTTGCCATCCATATACGCCACCTGGGTGGCGATGCGCTCCGGCAACATGATGTCATCGGACCCGAACGGCACGATCAAACTGCCCTTTGAGCGCGCAATGGCGCCGTTGAGGGTGTTGGTCAGCCCCTGGTTCTGCTGGACCCGGAAATCGAAATCGTGCTGCGCCTGCAAGGCATTGATGCGCTCGACGCTGTCATCGCTGGAGCCGTCATCGATGACCAGCAACTCGATATTCTTGTAGGTCTGGGTGAGGACGCTGAGGATGCTTTCCTCGATATAGCGACCGTGGTTGTACGACGCGATGATGACCGTGACGAGAGGTTGCACGTCGTTCATGGTTGCTCCCTGCGGGCTTGACTCAAGCCGGAGTCGATCAGGTTCAGGTACTCCTGGCGGAATACCTCGATGTCGTGTTGCTCCTGGAGATAGCGGTAGGCCTGTTCACCCTTGGCCTTGAGCTCGTCATCCGACAGCCCCAGGTAGTTCTCCAGCGCTGCGACCAGCGTCGGCACGTCCGCCGGGGTAATTGCCAGACCGCCCGCGCCCTGAATCAGCGGCAACATGGCCGGTACGTTCGAGGCGATTACCGGCAGGTGCCCGCTCATGCCCTCGAGCAATGCCAGCCCCAGGCCTTCAGCCAAGGACGGCATGGTCCAGATGTCGAACGCCCGAACATACTGCAAGGCGTTTTCCTTGAAACCCAGCAAATGCGCACGACCGGTCAACCCAAGGCGCTCGATCTCGGCGGCCAGGCGCGACTCTTCACGCCCCGCACCAATGATTGCCAGTTGGGTGTTCGGGTATTTGTCCTTGAGGGTGGCAAAGGCCTGCAGCAGGTAGGTGTGGCCCTTGACCGGCACCAGCCGGCCCAATGCACCGATCAAGCGCACCGACGGTTCGATGCCCAATAACTCGCGAGCACGCTCGCGGCTGTGCTGCAAACCTTCAGCCTGCTCGATGTCGATGGCGTTGGTGATCGCGTAGGTATTCTGGTCGGTAAAGCCGCAGTCGCAATCGAGCAGGTACTGTTTGACCGCTGGCGACACGCCGACAAAGCGCCAATGGCGATCGATCAGGCGTTGGGTCTGGCGGCGCCGGTAAAACCGGTCGTACTCGCCAAAACCGTGGGAGATGCCGATGCACAGCGGTACTTTCAACCAACGGTTGAGCGCCAGCATCATGTTTACCGGTTTGAAGCGATTGCAAATCACCACGTCGAATTTTTCTGCGCGGCAAAACTTGTACAACTGCCACATGGCGCGCAGGCGCATGCCCTTGAGGGACTTGTCGGAAAACTCGAAATACACCGAACGGTCGGCGCGACTTACGGCCTCGCCAGGCCCGGGCTTGCCACGCAGGAACGCCGCGGTCACTTCATAGCGATCGCTCGGCAGGGCCTTGACGATCTGCTCCGCGAGGTCGGCAAAATCATGGGCTTTGACGTTGTAGTCAGGCTGCAACTGCAGAACCTTTGACCGTTGACTCATAACTCTCCCCGGTGAAAACCAGTCGCATCGATGACCCATGCCGGCTCGGCGGCGAGGCGCCTGATCTCGGCTGGATCGGGTGGGGGCAACCGTGACCATTCGTTGCGTTTCCAGCAGACGAAGTGGAAATACGGATACCGGCGGTCGCCATCGCGATCGTTACTCAAACAGCCATTGCGCCAATACCAGTGCTGCGGAAAATCATCCGTGCCGTCGTGCCACTTGATGCAACCGCCCGGCGTACTGAACGCCTCGATGAATTCGCTGCGGCGGCGCCACGAATTGAGCTTGCCCAACAGAGAGAACAGTGGCTCGGGAAAATTCTTGCGCCAGAGGAAGATCCGACTGAATGCGCCTTCATCCAGCGCGTGATGCGCCTGATCGGTAAAGCGTGTTTGCCAGTCCTTGATCTGCATGAACAACTCACGTTTGCGGGCAGTGTTGCGCATCAGACAGAGATGGCCTGCCACCCGCCGCTCGTGGGTAGAGAACAGGTCATAACTGGCCAACCGATCAGCGGTGAAATAACTTCGCAGGTCACCAAATACCAGATCAATATCGCCGAACGCCCAGAAATCATAGCCTTGCAGGCGGTCGACATGAATATGCCCCAGGGCAGGCTTGATGTCGCAGAGCTTATAAGGCGCGTCCGGCACAAAGTCGATATTCAGCCGCTGTGATACCAGCGCGCAATACTCGCTGAAACTCATGGCTTCAACAGTCACGTTGGGCGGCAGGTTCTCAGGAGTACCGCAATCACTGAACAGCAACCAGTCGATATCAGCGTTGCGTCGGCAACTCTCGAGGAAAAACGGCATCCAGAACGGCCAATGACCGAAATACGGAATCAGGAACAGGATGCGCGGGCATGGATTGATCACAGAAATACTCACTGCTGCGTGGATACGCCGCCATGCTAGGCCGCGCGATACTTCATTTCTGCCTAACAGATGTTTCACCATGCTTCAGAACCCAGAACAACTCATGCTGCCTGACCGCCTTGCGAAAGAACTCGTTCTCGCCATAGACGGGTGGCACTCTACTGGCCAGAAGCCACTGTACCAACCGTCGTAAACGTCGCTTGAACGGCATGGGCGGTTGCAGGTCGTGCATCATGCCCAACGCCATTGCTTTATCACGCTGACGCGCCAAAGGCATTCGCAGACAGCAGGGCTGCATCGGCGTTGTCGAATCGAACGCCGGTGGCAGGGCGATGCCATGACCCGCATCACCCATCGGCCAACGATCATTGTCATGCAGATGGTTGGCATAGCCAAGCACGGTGGTCGGCTGCCACTCCAGCCCGCTCAACGCTTCGAGAACCGCTGCCTGGGCACAGATGTGATCCGGGTGCGGGTCGAGGGACGGATGCGGCAATACGATCACTTGCGGACGCGCCCTAAGCAACAGTTCACGCAGATCGGCCAGTAAATTATTCCAGGTCGGCGCACCATCGACATCGCCCGGCAGGGCAAATGGATTCAACTGACGAAATAACCGGGTGTCTCCCAAATCCGCTTCGCGCGAACCTACCGGTGTGGCCGGCGCGGCCTGCATCGCCGCCAGTTGCAGGCAAAAATACCCCAACTGCACGCAATGGGCCTCAGGCACCCCGGCCCAGCGCGGTACGGCGATGCTATCCCAGGCCCGCAAACGGCCTTTGAGACGAGCCGCCTCGACCGTGTTCAGACCCATCTGTTGATAATGTTCGGCTTCAATTTCACCGGCGGTCAGGGTGACGATCCAGGCTTCGTCGGCCTGGCTGTACAAACCGTATGCGGCCAATTCAGCGTCGTCGGCATGGGGTGCAATCACCATCACTCGCTGACGGCGGTAGTCCGGTTGCTCGAACGCCCAGAGCACAGGCTCGCCGAGCAACCGACAGAAACGCCCGCGCAGACGCAACTCGCCTTGCGACAACACGTTTGCCTGACCACTGAGATTGAGGTAACGCAGGCCGTTCACGCCGCGCTCGAAGGTTTGCCGGTCGGGATTATCACCCCCCAGCAACTCGACCACCGGATCGATAAAGCGCCCCAGCCAAGTACTTTTCACCCGCAGCGCCAGTATCAGCGTGGCGTCATCGACCAGCATGACACCCTCATCCAGCCGTAGCCGTTCACCGTCCAGATGAATCTTGGGTTGCGGGGTATACGGCGGGAAGCTGTATTGGTAATCGTCTTGGGGAGAATAAAACAGATGGTCGGCAAACCACGCCTCGTGGGCGATCCAGCCCAGCACCGCAAGCACCAGCGGCAGCCACCAGGCCACCAGCACGCCGATCGCGATCAGCAGCATCAACGCAATCAACAGGCCGATGCGTTTGTTGCGCCGATGGCGCTTGAGCAGTTGCTGTTTGCGGCTCATGGGTTGGTTCATACCGTGAAGACCGGCACAGAATTGCACCAACGGTCCTTGTACTCACGGTCGGTTCGACCAAAGGAAAACCGTAGGGGTTTATCCAACGCGCGTGCATGTTCCCAGGCGCTTTGGGTGTTGAGGAAGCTCAGCACGCTGCCCGGGCTGAATTCGCGGGTCTCGGGATCGACACCGCCGTTGACGTATTCGATGCTGATCCATTCCGGCGCCTCGACGCGGTACACCAGTTGAGTCGCAATCGGTGCGTCGTTGAGGAAAATCACCGAGCCGATCAGCAACTCGCGCAACAACTCGATCACCTCGCCCATGCGCTCGGCACCGGTGGCCGGAAAGCCCCAGCGACGCTGGAACAGGTCGCAATAGATCGCCGCCAGCTCACTGCTGGAAAACTCGGTAACCGGCCGCACCACGCCGCCCGCCTCTTCCAGCAGACGCAACTCGCGGCGCTGGTTGTAGCGAAACTTTTTCGACAATTCTTCAGGCGTACGGGCCAGCGCCAGTTGTTCTGTCTGCAGCTTGATACCGGTAAAACGACCTTCGCTCAGCGCCGACAGGTAACGCCCCCGATGGCGCAGCGGTGCCTGGGCATCGGCGGCGGCCGGCAGGATCAGTTCGGCATTGCCGAGGTCGAACAGGCCTTTTTTACCCGTGCGCTTGAGCACGTCCTTGGACAGCGCCAGGTCGCGCCCCCAGGTCGGGATGGCGGCTTTCACTTCGCCGTCCTGCTCCCAAGCCAGGTAACGCACCGGGATGTCGGCCAACTGTGCCAGACGTTCGACCACCAGAGGATGAGTCGCGACGCTGCCGCCAAAACGCTGCCAGGTTTGTGCATAAGTCGAGGCGTCGACCTGCACCCAGCCACGCTCGCGCCAGCCTTGAAATCGGTTGAGCATCAGCCCCTCGGTGCCAGTTCGGTAACGTGCGGCAAATGCCAGAAAGCATCGCGCACCGCGCGATCGGAGAAGCGCTCACGCAAGCGGTCGAACATCAGCTCGGCGCACTGGCGGCGTTGCTGCTCGTCCATCGCGGCCAGATGTTGCAGCCCTTGAGCCAGGTGCCCGGCATCGCCCAGCGGAAATAGAATGCCCACTCCTTCGACCACTTCCCTGGCGCCACCACACGCGGTGGCGAGCAACGGCACACCGGCGGCCATGGCCTCCAGCAATACCATGCCGAACGGTTCATGATCGGAACTCAAGGCAAACACATCGAAAGCACGGAAGTAGCGACGCGCCTCGGGCACCTGGCCGAGGAACAGCACGCGATCGCCAATACCCAGTTCACGCGCCAGGGCCTTGAGGTCCTGCTCCAGCCGACCGCTGCCCAGAATCACCAGCTGACTGTTGGCCGGCAACCCCGGCAATGCCGTGGCAAAACCATGCAACAACGTAGTCTGATCCTTGTCCGGATGCAGGCGCCCGACGTTGCCGACAATCCAGGCATCCATCGACAGACCGAGGGTTTCCCGGGCCTCGCGAACCGACACCTGACTGGCCTGTAACGCCTGTACATCAATCCGGTTATAGAGCGTCTGAATCCGCGCCTGCGGCCATTTCGGCAAGCAACGGCGCATGTCGTCACGCACCGCATCGGAAACCCCGAGCAGGCTCAGGCGCTTGCGGAAAATATGCGCGAACAGCTTGCGTGTGCGGCGCTGGTAATCGCCAAACGCGTGATGCACGCCAATGACCGGCAACGAAGTGCCGAGCAAGGCGATGTAGATCGGTTTGAAACGGTGAGCGATGCAGAAACTGAAGTTGCGCGATGCGGCGATCTTGCGCAGATCGCCGATGGCGCCCAGCTTCAGGCCACGAATGGCCTTGGAGCTGTACTCCATGAACAGCACCTCGTCGGACGCACAGTTCGCGGCGACTTGGCTATCTGCAGCCCCGGTCAGGAACACCGTGGTCACGCGATAACCGGTCCCCGCGAACAGGCTGGCGTACTGCCGGGCGCAGTCCAGAAACGGCCCGTCATAGCCGTGACAGAACTGCAGCACATGGCGTTCAGCCGAGCGAGTCATAAGCGTCCGCGCCTTCTTTGACCACCAGAATGTCTTCCATGATCAGATACTGCAGGTCGGAACCGAAGAACATGTTCAAGGCGTCGGTCGGCGAGCAGATCATCGGCTCGCCACGACGGTTGAGCGAAGTATTCAGCGACACACCGTTGCCGGTCAGTACTTCCAGCGCCTTCATCATGTCGTAGTAGCGCGGGTTGTATTCGCGCTTGAGCACCTGGGCCCGGGACGTGCCGTCTTCATGGACGACTTCCGGTACGCGGGTTTTCCACTCTTCAGCCACTTCGAAGGTGAAGGTCATGAACGGTGCCGGGTGATCGATCTTGATCATTTGCGGCGCAACGGTGTCGAGCATCGACGGGCAGAAAGGCCTCCAGCGCTCGCGGAACTTGATCTGATGGTTGATACGGTCCGCCACGCCGGCCACGCTCGGACAGCCAATGATCGAACGACCGCCCAAGGCACGCGGACCGAACTCCATGCGACCCTGGAACCAGGCCACCGGGTTGCCATCGACCATGATTTTGGCGATCTGCTCCGGCATATTGTCGAGCTTGCGCCACTTTGGCTTGTCGGCGTGACGGGCGCAGGCCGCGATCACGTCTTCATTGCTGTAGGACGGGCCGAGGTAGACATGTTCCATCTTCTCGACCGGTACACCACGGGCATGAGACACATAAGCCGCTGCACCCACCGCGGTACCGGCATCGCCGGACGCAGGCTGGACGAACAGTTCTTTGATGTCGTCGCGGGCAATGATCTTCTGGTTCAGCTTGACGTTCAACGCACAACCACCGGCGAAGGCCAGCTTGCCGGTTTCCTTGAGCACATCGCCCAGGTAATGGTCGATCATCTGCAACGCCAGTTTCTCGAACAGCGCTTGCATGCTCGCGGCGTAGTGAATGTAGGGTTCGTCGGCGATGTCGCCTTCACGTTTCGGACCCAGCCACTCGATCAGCTTCGGCGAGAAGTAGAAACCCTTGCCCTTCTCTTTATAACGACGCAGGCCGATGACGTTGGCGTAGTCGGTGTTGATCACCAGTTCGCCGTTTTCGAACGAGGCCAGGCGCGAAAAATCGTATTTGCTGGCGTCGCCGTACGGCGCCATGCCCATGACCTTGAACTCACCGTCGAGCATCTCGAAGCCGAGGAACTCGGTGATCGCGCCGTACAGGCCGCCGAGGGAGTCCGGATCGAAGAATTCCTTGATCTTGTGGATCTTGCCGTTTTCGCCATAACCGAAGAAAGTCGTGGCGTATTCGCCCTTGCCGTCGATCCCCAGGATCGCGGTTTTCTCTTTGAAACCGGAGCAGTGGTAGGCGCTGGAGGCGTGAGCCAAGTGGTGCTCGACCGGCTCGATCTTGATCTTTTTCGGATCGAAACCCAATTGCTCGAGGCACCAGACAATCTTGTTGCGATAGCGCTTGTAGCGACGGTTACCCATCAGGATCGCGTCGAGGGCGCGGTCCGGGGCGTACCAGTAGCGCTTGGCGTAGTGCCAGCGAGCCTTGCCGAACAGGCTGATTGGCGCGAATGGAATCGCCACCACGTCAACGTCGGATGGCTTGATGCCCGCCTGCTCGAGGCAGAATTTCGCCGATTCGTAAGGCATGCGGTTCTTTGCATGTTTATCGCGCACGAAACGCTCTTCTTCAGCCGCCGCGACCAGCTTGCCGTCGATGTACAAGGCTGCGGAAGGATCATGGCTAAGGGCGCCGGACAGGCCAAGAATCGTCAATGCCACAGGGGTCTAGCCTCTTTAGTCTGCATGCAGGCGCAACGCGCCTCAAAAATTAATGTGCCCTCGCAAGGGGCGAGAGACAGCTAAAGGGCGGGATTATAGCGTAAACGTGGCGGGAATGACCCTGCCCTTATCGGCGCCGTGAAGATGACGTCGAGCCCAAGCGTTCGCCTTTGCTCATCCGCGACCCGGCCGCCAGTAAATCCTGATGTTTCCGTCGGCAGCTTGCCGGTAAATCGTATAGGGCAAGAAAACCGTGTCGAATACACCCGAAAGGGTCAAGTCCAGCAATACGAACGGCACCAGAATACCCGTGGGATCGGGCGGCGCGTGCAGGAGACAAAAGTCGTGAGCCAGACCGCTGTAGATGCGAGGAATGGACTGACAGTAGGTCTTTTGCTTTCTGAGGCCACGAGCGGCGTCTTCGTCATCCTGCAGCACCGTGACAGCGGTCCCGCAGCCAGACAGCGCCAGTGAAAAAGAGCTCACCATCACAGCCATTTTTATCGTCAAAATCTGCCCTCCGAGAACGTCAGGCAAACTAGCATCGTGGCTATTCAGGGCACAGTTCATGGGTTCTGCAGATCATGTAGGACGATTCACAAGAACTTGTCCGCCAGATCTCGGGAGACTGATCTGGCGCCATCGCGGGCAAGCCCGCGATGGGGTCGAAGACCCGACTCAAGCAGCGTTAGAGATATCTTTGGGCAGACGCTGATCAATCACTTGGTACAGCGCGCTGCTCTCGGGCCAGTTGCGCATGAACCGCGCCCGATCCCGCGCATACGCAGGGGCAAAGCTGCTGAGCGAACCATGCTGACGCATCGAATCCAGGTCGATCAGCGCCCAGCGATCCTGTTGCCAGAACAGGTTATGGCCCTTGAAATCGCCATGGCTGATCCGCTCGCCAATCAGCTCGGCGAACAGGTAATCCAGAGCCTGCAGTTCAGCCTCTGGCGCGTCCCCGCTCTCAACGTACGGCGCGAAGCGCTCGATGATGTCCGGCCCCGGCAAATACTCGGTCACCAGGTACGCCCGGCTGCGCAGCCAGAGAAAACGCTTCTCCAGCAACGCCAATGGTTTTGGCGTGGCAATACCGAGGAACGCCAGGCGATTGCCTTCGCGCCATGAGTGCCAGGCGCGGCTCGGGCGCCAGAAACGCTTGAGCCAGTGGGTAAAGCCTTTGATGTTGTAACGCTTGACCACCAATGTGCGCCCGGCCACCTCGACCTTGCCGACGCTCGCCGCGCCGCCGGTCTTGTACAGATGCCCCTGATCGAGCAAGGCGTCGGCCTGTGCCAGCACCGGCAGCATCGCCGCCTCTTCCTCACGGCGAATCGCCCGCAAGCCGAACGCACCACGCTGGACGCTGAACAGCGTGCATTCGCGGCCGACCTTGATCAGAAAGTCCTTCAAACGCCAGCGACGGACCTTGTCGATCTGTTTTTGCAACGCCTCCATTGGCAACGCGTGTTCGCCATTACTCAGCAGGTAATACACCAGCAACTCTTCGGTGAAGGGTTCCAGCACTTTGGGCAACTGGGCGAAGAACACCCCGAGGTTTTCCAGGACTTTATGTTGCGACAGCGGCTTGCCCGCCGTCTCGACGCAGATCCCGGCGCCATCGATCAAATACAACTGACCGCCATGGCGCAGCAGGTTGTCCAGGTGCAGGTCTTCCTGCCACAGGCCTTTGCTGTGCAGTTGGCCGATGGCGCCCAACGCCTCAGCCAGCACCGCGGATTGTTCATCCGCCAATGCGGGCAAGTGTTCGACCTGCTTCCAGGCATCCCCCAGGCTCTCGGCACCCTCAAGGAAATCGAACAACAGCCAACCGCCCTCGCCGTCCTTGAGGCCATCGGCCAATAACAACGGCGTGGTCAGCCCCTGAGCGGCCAGCAAACGCACACCGTCCAGTTCGCGTTGAAAATGCCGCGCCGCTTTGCCACCGACCAACAACTTGGCCAGCACCGGCCGGCCGCGCCAGACGCCAGCCCCAACATAACGCTGTCCCGGCAACACCCGCAGCAGACTCAGCAACTGCAAATCGGCAGGCCCCGCGGCATCGGCCAGTGGAATACTCAGCGGCAGGCTCGGGCTGCGACAGGCGTTTTTCAGCTCGGACAAACGCATCAACGCGTCTCCTTGTTACTGCGCCGCGCACTCAGGCGCGATACCCAACGGTCCACCCGCGAACTGTTCAGCGGCTGATCCAGATAAACCGCCAACAATTCGCGCAGCTGGCTGTCGCTCCATTCCGGCGCCCGACGCAGCAGCGGCTCCAGATCCTTGATCCGATCACGCCGGCCGAAAAACAGCGGCCGGGTTTTTTCCAGGTCGATCAATTGCGCCTGATAGCCGTCGCCGGTGGCCTGAAGAAAAATGTGCTTGGGGTAGAAGCAACCGTGGACCTGGCGCCTGCCGTGCAGGCGTCGCGCCAGTTGCCCACAGGCCTTGAGAATGGCCGAGTGCTGTATCGCGCTCAGCTCCGACCAGCGCTGCAACAGCGAATCCAGATCATCCCAACCGTCCAGTGCGTGAGTCAGCAGAATCGCCCGAACTTCGCCATCGACCTTGCGCTCACCAAAAAACGCCGCCTGCAGCGCCGGAATACCCAGCGCCCGATAACGACTGATGTTGCGAAATTCACGGGCAAAACTCGGCTCGCCAAAGGGCGAATGCCGGGAGCGCGTCAGGTAGTTGCTCTGGCGCTTGAGGTAGTAGCCATGACCGTCCAGATCCAGCCGAAACACACTGCTCCAGCCACCCCGACCGGTATTGGGCTCGTCCACCGCGTCGAGCTGTTTGGCCCAAAGCGCGTCGAAGGTGCCGAGACCATGACGCTCAAACAGCGCGCGGTCTTCAGCAGCCAGAAAATCAGTCATTCGCGCCCCTCAAAAAATCTCACCACGTGCCGAATGCGTTTCTTGTCCGCGGCATCGAGCCGGGCGCATTGGCGGTATTGCAGGTAAAAGCGCAGGCGCTGGGTCGCCGACAGGTGATACTTGGCGACCTTGTCGAGGCAGGCCAGGTCTTTGGTGATGCGGTATTTGAGCCAGAAGCCGCGCCAGAAATCGCCGTTGGGGCAATCGATCAGGAACAGCCGGGCCTCATCGTCGACCAACAGGTTGCGCCACTTCAAATCATTATGAGTGAAACGGTTGTCGTGCATGGTCCGGGTGTAACCGGCCAATTGGCGACTGACGGTATCAACCCAGGCGCGGTCCGCCAGTTTCGGATCATGCCGATTAGCCAGGACCGACAAGTCTTCGGTATGCGGCAGTTCGCGGGTGATCATTGCCCCACGGGCGTACGTCACACCGTGCCGCTCCAACCCCCAGGCCACAACCTCTGCGGTGGGAATGCCCCACTTGGCGAAACGCTTGAGGTTCTGCCATTCGGCCTTGACCCGAGGTTTGCCCAGGTAGCGCCGCAGGCCTTTGCCGGCACTGACGTAGCGTTTGACGTAATAGTTGACGCCTTTGCGCTGGACGCGAATAACTTCAGACAGCGGATCATGGGTCAGTTGCTCGCCCTCGAGGGCAAACACCGCATCAAGACTGCCGAAATCTTCTGCCAGATCGCTGTAAGCCGGCTCCAGTGTCCAACCCGACATCAGAGCGCATCCCCGTAGCGCTGTTTACGCTCGTAGAGCTTGTTGGCCTTGCCTTCGAGCCACGCCAGTAACCCGGCTTCTTCAACCAGTATCTGGCGCAGGGGCTGCTGGAAGTACCCCTTGAGGAAACGCAGTTTGTCGCGACGGGTCAGGCCGATCTCCAGCGCCGAAAAATACAGCGCCGCCAGGTCCTTGTTGCGCCAGCGCCGGGTAATCGTCGGGCGGGCCTGGGCGCGGTGCAGGTCGATCACCGACAACTTGAGGTCATCGCAGGTCACCGGCTTATCGGTGTGCAGCAGGAAGTGGCAGATGTAGCAGTCGCGATGGTTGACCCCGGCGCGGTGCATCATGCCGGTCATGCGCGCGACTTCGGCGATCAGGGCGCGCTTGAGCTTTGGCTCCGGCGGGTGCTTGACCCAGTCGATACTGAAATCTTCAAGGCTGACGGTGGGCGCCAATTCTTCAGTGACGATGAACGAATGCTGATCCGCCGGGTTGCTGCCCTTTTCGCCATAAGCGACGGCAGTCATGGTCGGCACGCCGACTTCTTGCAGGCGCTCAATGGCCTTCCACTCCTGGCCCGCGCCCAGCACCGGCAGCTTGGCGGTCAGCAGGTTCTTGAAAATCTCACCCCAGCCGATGCCCCGGTGGATCTTCACGAAGTACCCGTGGCCGTCCACTTCAGTTCGCAGTGTCCGGCGCGCTTCGAGCTCGCGGTACACCTCGCCCTTGAGGTCCTCGACTTCGGCGAACGGGTCGCGTCCGGCCCAGAGGCTCTTGAACGGTTCAGCCAGCATCAACTTCATTAAGCGTGCTCCGCCAGAATCACATCGGCCGCGTGCTGCGGCATGCTGTAGAGGTCGGCCGTCTCGGCGAAGGCCAGACCGTTGCGGCTCCAGGCCGCCCGTGCATCAGTGTCGTTCAACATGCCGGTCAGGTACTGAGTCAGTTGCGCCTGATCGAAGGGTTCGTCCAGCACCAGACCCGCGTCGGCCTCGGCGATGTAATGGGCATACCCACACACCGCGCTCACCAACACCGGCAAACCGGCTACCAGGGCTTCAAGCAATACCGTCCCGGTGTTTTCGTTGTACGCCGGGTGGATCAGCAGATCGGCACCGAGCAGGAAGCGCGGGATATCGCTGCGGCCCTTGAGGAATTGCACGTTGTCGCCGAGCCCCAATGTGGCGCTCTGCAATTGGAATACTTTGGGGTCGTCCTGGCCAATTACAAACAGCCGGGTGCGTTTTTTCAGCTCGGCGGGCAGCGCGGCCAGTGCCTTGAGGCTACGGTCCACGCCTTTGGTCTTGAACCCGGAACCGATCTGCACCAGCAGCAGCTCATCGTCCTTCAGGTTGAATTCGGCGCGGAACCCGGCGCGAATTTCATCCGCGTTCGCGGGGCGACGACGGTCTTGGGCAATGCCCGGTGGCAGCAAATGGAAGCGCTCCAGCGGTGTGTCGTAATGCTTGATGAACAGCGGCTGCTGGACTTCGGAAATCATCAGCACTTCGGTCTTGGCATCTTTGGCGAACACCGCGCGCTCGTACTCGGCGAAGTGCCGGTAGCGGCCCCAGCGACGGTACAGCGAGTTGCGCAGGTTTTGCGCCTTGTCTTCGAAGCAGCCGTCGGCGGCGTAGTAAACGTCCAGGCCCGGCATTTTATTGAAACCGATCAGGCGATCCACCGGGCGCTTGGCCAGGTCGGCCTCCATCCATTCGGTGAGTTTCTCGTTGCGCCGATGATTGAAGAACGCCTTGACCGGCGCCACCAACACTTCGAAGCCCGGCGGGATGTCGCCTTCCCAGATCAACGTGTAGACACGAATTTGATGGCCGCGCTGCTGGCATTCAAGGGCGATGCGCATGAAGTCACGCTGCAAGCCGCCAAAGGGAAAGTACTTGTACAGGACAAATGCCAATTGCATCAGCGCAGCTCCTCAGCCAGTAACAACGTGCTCAGTCGGCTCGCGACACGCTCGGGATTCAGACGCGTGAAGCACAGGGGCCACTCGCGTTTCAGGTCAAACCGACGGGCATCGTCGGCCGTCGGTTGATAGGTGCATTTCTTTTGCAGGCACGGTGCGCAAGGGAAGTCGCTGGCCATGTGAATCTGCGATTTACCGTAGGCGCCGGTCAGGCCCGGATTGGTCGGGCCGAACAGCGACAGGGTCGGCACGTCCAGCGCCGCAGCCAGGTGACCGAGGCCGGTGTCCACCGCCACGCACGCCTGCGCGCCGGCCAGGACTTTGCCGACACCCGCCAGGTTCAGCCTGGGTAGCACTTCGACGTGTTTCATGTCTTTGGCGATGCGCTCGGCGCGGGCCTTTTCGACCGGGTTGCCCCATGGCAGCTTCACCGCCACGCCGAGATAACCCACCCGCTCGGCCAGCTCGCGCCAATAGGCTTCGGGCCAGTGCTTGGTGTCCCAGGTGGTGCCGTGGAGAAACACCACGTACGGATTCTTGCGCGGCAATTCCACCAGCCGCTCGACGTTCAGGCCGTAATCACCCAGGCCTTTGGGCAGGTCGTAACCCAGGGCCACCGCGAACAGCTGACGCACTCGCTCAACCGCGTGCTGCCCACGGGCCACGGCCAGGCGTCGGGAATAGAAGCGCGCGGCGATCGGTTCGCGGGCCGAATTCTTGTCCAGCCCGGCCACCGGCGCTTTGGCATAGCGCGTCAGCAACGCACTTTTCAGCAGGCCCTGGGCATCGATCACCAAGTCGTATTTCGTCGCACGAACGCTTTGCTTGAAGCGCTTCCACTCGCCACTCTTGATGGTCTGCCAGATGTTCTTGCGCCAGCGACGGATCGCCACCGGAATCACCTTGCCCACGGCCGGGTGCCAGGTCGGAATCTCGGCGAAACCTTCTTCCACCACCCAGTCGAACTTGATGCCGGGGATCGCCCTCGCCGCATCGGTCAACGCTGGCAACGCGTGAATCACGTCGCCCAGCGAAGAAGTCTTGATCAACAGTACCCGCAAACTATTTGACCTCGACCACAGTGCCCAGCAACCGCTGCAAGGCTTCGTTCACCGCTTTGGGCATGAGCTGGCGCAAGCAGTTGTAATGACCGAAACGGCAGGTGCGATCGAAGCACGGACTGCATTCGATGCCCAGGCGCACGATCTCGACATGCTCGGCCAGCGGTGGCGTGAAACCCGGCGACGTCGAGCCGTACACCGCCACCAACGGGCGGTTCAGCGCGGCAGCCACGTGCATCAGGCCCGAGTCGTTGGAGACCACCGCGTCGGCGCAGGACAGCAGATCGATGGCCTCGGCCAAGGAAGTGCCGCCACTGAGGTTTACCGACTCTTCACGCAGCCCCGGAATCAACCGCCCACGAATGTCTTCGCCCACCGCGTGATCGTTTTTCGAGCCGAACAGCCAGACTTGCCAGCCTTCACGAATCTTCGCCTCGGCGACCTTGGCATAGTGCTCGGACGGCCAGCGCTTGGACTCGCCAAATTCGGCGCCAGGGCACAGCGCCAACACTGGACGGTCAAGGGCCAGGCCGAACTTGGCCAGTGCGCCGTCGCGAGTCACCGGATCGATCTGCAAGCTCGGCCGTGGATAAGGTTTCGGCAGCTCGATGCCAGGCTCAAAGGCCAGGGCCATGAAGCGCTCGATCATCAACGGATAACGCTCTTTGTCGAGCGTGCGCACATCATTGAGCAGGCCGTAGCGGAACTCGCCACGCCAGCCGGTGCGTTTCGGGATGCCGGCAAAAAACGGCACCAGGGCCGATTTCAGCGAATTGGGCAGCAGGATGGCCTGGTCGTACTGACCGGCCAGGGATTTACCGATGCGCCGACGCGTCGCCAGTTCCAGCACGCCGTGGCCGAGCGGGAAGCTCAAGGCCTGGCGTACTTCGGGCATGCGCTCGAGGATCGGCCGGCTCCACTCGGGGGCCAGCACGTCGATTTCGCACTGCGGGTGGCGTTGTTTGAGACACTGAAAAAGTGTCTGCGCCATCACCATGTCACCGACCCAACTGGGCCCAACGATCAGAATTTTCATGTGGTTTCCAAAAACGAACCGGGGAGGCATACGCCTCCCCGCCTCGAGAATCCAGCACCTGCGGGGTGAGCCACCAGGTCATTTGGACGAGCCGGCTGGGGCTCGTCGAATAAATTTAATACACATCCATGTTAGTTAGCATAACCCTCTGTGGCGAGGGAGCTTGCTCCCGCTGGGCTGCGAAGCAGCACCAAAACTGCCACTGCGTTTTAATCTGGCGGACCGCACAATCTGATATGGGAGTGCTTCGCACTCCAGCGGGAGCAAGCTCCCTCGCCACAAAAGCCTGCCACACTCTTGTCAGCTTCAGCTTAACCCCAGCTCACGCCAGATCCGCATGACCTGCCGTCGCTCATCCACGAACTGATCGCCCGGTATTACCCCGGAGTCCTTCTGCAAGGCCTCCCGGTGAGCGGCGGAGCGGTAGGCTTTATAAGCCTCACGCAACAGGCTGGCGTCTTCGGCGGGTATCAACCCTTCCTCCTCCAGCCCTTCCAGAATGCGGATATTGTCGGTATAGCGCAGCAATGACGGATGTGTTTCAGACCACGCCAGAGCCGCGTATTGCACCATAAATTCAATATCGACGATACCTCCAGCGTCCTGCTTGAGATCGAACGGCGCCGTGGCCTCGAAGGCATTTGCCGCCGTGCCCGCCGCAGTGCTCTTGCTGCCGAGATTATCGCGCATCTTGGCGCGCATCTCGCTGACCTCCTGGCGCAAGGTCGACAAGTCCCGCGATTTGGCCAATACCGTCGCGCGAACCTTCTCGAACGCTTGGCCGACATCCTGACTACCCACCAGCACCCGCGCCCGCACCAGCGCCTGGTGCTCCCAGGTCCAGGCCTCGTTCTCCTGATACCGGGCAAACGCGCCCAATGAACTCACCAGCAAACCGGAAGCACCGGACGGCCGCAGGCGCATGTCCACTTCATATAGCTGACCGGAGTTGGTCTGAGCCGTCAGCAAGTGAATGATCCGCTGCCCGAGCCGGGTAAAGAACTGTGCGCCGTCGATGGGTTTCGGGCCGTCGGTTTCCGCTTGCGGATCCGCGTCATGGATGAACACCAGGTCCAGGTCCGAACTGTGCCCCAATTCCAGGCCGCCGACTTTCCCGTAACCGACAATGATGAATCCAGGGTCGCACACGCTGCCATCGGTGCGCAGCGGTGTACCGTACTTGGCCACCGTCTGGCGCCAGGCCAGGGCCAGCACTTGTTCGAGGATCGCTTCGGCAAGCCAGGTCAGGTAATCGCTGACTTTCATCAACGGCAGGCTACCGGCAATTTCCGAAGCAGCGACACGCAAGCGGTGCGCCAGTTTGAAATGCCGCAGGGCTTCCATTTGTTGTTCGAGGTCGTCTTCGGGAATCCGCGTCAGACGCTCGCGCAACTCGGCCGCCAGCTCCGGCGCCAGCGGCGGCTTGAACAGCCGGCCTTCGTTGAGCAATTCGTCGAGCAGCAACGGGAAGCGCGTGATCTGTTCGGCAATCCACGGGCTCGCCGCGCACAGTGTCAGCAGACGGCGCAGCGCACCGGGGTTTTCGGTCAGCAGCACCAGATAGGCGGAACGCCGCGCCACCGCTTCAACCAGTGGCAGCACACGCTCCAGCACCAGATCGGGATTGGCGTGCTCCACGGCCTGAGCCAGCAAGCGCGGTATAAAAGCATCGAGGCGTTCCCGCCCCAGGCGCTGCATGGCACGCAATTGCGGACTGCTGCGCAGACTGGCCAATGCTTTCAGCGCCTTGGCGGCATCGGCGAAACCGCCCTCTTCGAGCTGGCGGCACGCGGCTTCTTCGTCCTGGGCTTCTTCCCACAGCGGCAGCCATTCCCCGCCGACCACCACTTCGCTCTCGGTGCCCTGCTCTTCATCGGGATCGGCAATCACCTGACCAAAGTGCCAGGCCACCCGGCCACGCCAGTACATCAGTTGTTCGTGGAATGCCGTCCAGTTGGCAAACCCGAGCATGAAGGCAATGCGCGCCTGATCCTGCGGGCCGTCCGGCAACATCTGGGTCTGGCGGTCGGCAATTGCCTGAATCGCGTGCTCGGTGTAACGCAGGAATTCGTAGCCTTGGCGCAGTTCGCTGACCACCGCCGGCGGCAGATAGCCCTGCCCCTCCAGGGTGCTCAGTACTTTTAATAGAGGACGCTGCTGCAGGCTCAGGTCGCGACCACCGTGAATCAGCTGGAAGGCCTGGGCGATAAACTCGACTTCACGGATGCCGCCGGAGCCAAGCTTGATGTTGTCGGCCATACCCTTGCGCCGGACTTCCTGCTGGATCAACTGCTTCATGGTGCGCAGCGCTTCGATAGCCGAGAAGTCCAGGTAACGCCGGTAAACGAACGGCCGCAGCATCTCGAGCAACTGGGCGCCAGCCACTTGATCGCCAGCCACCACCCGCGCCTTGATCATCGCGTAGCGTTCCCAGTCGCGACCCTGATCCTGGTAATACTGTTCCAGCGCATTGAAGCTCAGCACCAGAGCGCCGGACGAACCATAAGGCCGCAGCCGCATGTCGACGCGGAACACAAAACCGTCGACAGTCATCGGGTCCAGCGCCTTGATCAGACGCTGGCCGAGGCGAATGAAAAACTCCTGGTTATCCAGCGAACGCTTCACGCCGACGGTTTCGCCGCCCTCGGGGTAGGCAAAGATCAGGTCGATGTCCGACGACAGGTTCAACTCCACCGCGCCGAGCTTGCCCATGCCGAGGATGACCATCTGCTGCGGCTCGCCGCTGCGCCGCCCGGTGGGCACACCGAACTGCTGGCAATGCCGCGAGTACAACCACTGATAGGCCTGATCGATGCTGGCATCGGCCATGTCCGAGAGGTCGCGACAGGTCTGCACCAGATCGGCCTGGCGAGTCAGGTCGCGCCAGATGATCCGCACCTGGTGACGATTACGCTGGCGGCGCAGGGCACGGCCTAGCTGGTCGTCGGTTTCGGCGGCGCTCACCGCCATGGCGATCTGTGCGCACAACTCGCCCGGTGCCAAGGCGCGGTCCAGTTCGCCGGACTGCACCAGTTCCAGCAACATCAAAGGGTCACGCAGACTCTGTTCAATCACAAAATCGCTGGCAGCGGCGACGCGGGCAAATTGCGCCCAGCGCTCAGGCGTCCAGGCAGACAGGCCATGGTCATCGGGAAGGACCCCGACCGTCGTACGAAACGACTGCTCGGCGCGGGTGACTAACGGCAGGAGCCCATCGGGCAGTTCGGCAAGCGAAGGGAGGCTCATGGTCTATCCTTGATCGGCGTGTGAAGGGCTGCATGTAGTGATTCGTGAAAACACGCTACGCGACTGACTGTCGAACAAAGGTTAGAAATAGCTGAAATTTCTTTTTTTTTGGCAGCGATCATCAAGCTTCCACCTTTTTCGATTGGCAAAAGACCAACCTTAACGATTATTCTCACAACGCAGCCGGAGGCCACAAGCCAATCATCTGTAGTTTTACTACTCGTCTATACATTCGAAAGGCTGAAATGCCCGAAGATTTGTAGTAAAACTACACGCCGCCGGAACAACCTATCGGCAATCCAAGAATTTATATCGTCTGCCCACAAGGCCAGTCGCAAACTCAGGCAACCGATTCTGGAAGCCTTTCCGCCCTGGAGCAAGCCATGCAAGACCTCGATCCCGTCGAAACCCAGGAATGGCTGGACGCCCTGGAATCGGTTCTCGACAAAGAAGGCGAAGACCGTGCTCACTATCTGATGACCCGTATGGGCGAACTCGCAACCCGTAGCGGTTCGCAATTGCCTTACGCCATCACCACGCCATACCGCAACACCATTCCCGTTACCCACGAAGCACGCATGCCTGGCGACCTGTTCATGGAACGCCGCATTCGCTCGCTGGTACGCTGGAACGCGATGGCCATGGTGATGCGCACGAACCTGAAAGATTCTGACCTGGGCGGTCACATCTCCAGCTTCGCCTCCAGCGCAACCCTGTACGACATCGGCTTCAACTATTTCTTCCAGGCCCCGACCGACGAACACGGCGGCGACCTGATCTACTTCCAGGGCCACACCTCGCCAGGCGTTTACGCCCGTGCATTCATGGAAGGCCGCATCACCGAAGACCAGATGAACAACTTCCGCCAGGAAGTCGACGGTCAGGGCCTGTCGTCCTACCCGCACCCTTGGCTGATGCCTGACTTCTGGCAGTTCCCGACCGTATCCATGGGTCTGGGCCCGATCCAGGCGATCTACCAGGCACGCTTCATGAAGTACCTGGAACACCGTGGCTTCATCCAGCCAGGCAAACAGAAAGTCTGGTGCTTCCTGGGCGACGGCGAGTGCGACGAGCCGGAATCCCTGGGCGCGATCTCCCTGGCCGGCCGCGAAAAGCTGGACAACCTGATCTTCGTCATCAACTGCAACCTGCAGCGCCTCGACGGCCCGGTTCGCGGCAACGGCAAGATCATCCAGGAACTCGAAGGCGTGTTCCGCGGTGCTCAGTGGAACGTGACCAAAGTCATCTGGGGCCGTTTCTGGGACCCACTGCTGGCCAAGGACGTCGACGGCATCCTGCAACGCCGCATGGACGAAGTCATCGACGGCGAGTACCAGAACTACAAAGCCAAAGACGGCGCGTTCGTGCGTGAACACTTCTTCAACTCGCCAGAACTCAAGGCGATGGTTGCCGATCTGTCCGACGACGAGATCTGGAAGCTCAACCGTGGCGGCCACGACCCGTACAAGGTCTACGCGGCATACCACGAAGCGGTCAACCACAAGGAACAACCAACTGTCATCCTGGCCAAGACCATCAAAGGTTATGGCACCGGTGCCGGCGAAGCGAAAAACACTGCGCACAACACCAAGAAAGTCGATGTCGACAGCCTGAAGTTGTTCCGCGATCGTTTCGACATTCCGGTCAGGGACGAAGAGCTGGAGAACCTGCCATTCTTCAAACCGGAAGAAGGCAGCGCCGAAGCCCGCTACCTGGCCGAGCGCCGTACCGCACTGGGCGGTTTCGTGCCTCAGCGTCGCGCCAAGAGCTTCAACATCCCGACCCCTCCACTGGACACCCTCAAGGCGATCCTGGACGGCTCGGGCGACCGCGAAATCTCCACCACCATGGCCTTCGTGCGAATCCTCGCGCAACTGGTCAAGGACAAGGAAATCGGCCCGCGCATCGTACCGATCATCCCGGACGAAGCCCGTACCTTCGGTATGGAAGGCATGTTCCGTCAGTTGGGCATCTACTCCTCCGTCGGCCAGCTCTACGAGCCAGTCGATAAAGACCAGGTGATGTTCTACAAGGAAGGCATCAACGAAGCGGGCGCCATGAGCTCCTTCATCGCTGCCGGTACTTCGTACTCCAGCCACAACCAGCCGATGCTGCCGTTCTACATCTTCTACTCGATGTTCGGCTTCCAGCGTATTGGCGACCTGGCCTGGGCCGCTGGCGACAGCCGTACCCGTGGTTTCCTGATCGGCGGCACCGCCGGCCGTACCACCCTGAACGGTGAAGGCCTGCAACACGAAGACGGTCACAGCCACCTGCTGGCCGCGACCATCCCGAACTGCCGCACCTACGATCCAACCTACGGCTACGAGCTGGCGGTGATCATTCAGGACGGCATGAAGAAGATGACCGAAGAGCAACAGGACGTCTTCTACTACATCACCGTAATGAACGAGTCCTACCAGCAGCCAGCCATGCCGGCCGGTGCCGAAGAAGGCATCAAGAAAGGCATGTACCTGCTCGAGGAAGACACCCGCGAAGCGGCGCACCACGTTCAGCTGATGGGCTCCGGCACCATCCTGCGTGAAGTCCGTGAAGCGGCGAAGATCCTGCGTGAAGAGTTCAACGTCGGCGCCGATGTATGGAGCGTTACCAGCTTCAACGAACTGCGTCGCGATGGCCTGGCCGTTGAACGCACGAACCGTCTGCACCCTGGCCAGAAGCCTAAGCTGAGCTACGTGGAAGAGTGCCTGAACGGCCGTAAAGGTCCGGTCATTGCCTCTACCGACTACATGAAGCTGTTCGCTGAACAAATTCGTCAGTGGGTCCCGTCCAAGGAATTCAAAGTCCTGGGCACCGATGGTTTCGGCCGCAGTGACAGCCGCAAGAAGCTGCGTCACTTCTTCGAAGTAGACCGTCATTTCGTGGTGTTGGCAGCCCTGGAAGCCTTGGCTGACCGTGGTGACATCGAACCTAAAGTGGTGGCTGAAGCCATCGCCAAGTTCGGCATCAACCCGGAAAAACGCAACCCACTGGACTGCTGAGGAGACACTCTGTGAGCGAACTCATTCGCGTACCTGACATCGGCAGCGGTGAAGGTGAAGTAATTGAACTGTTTGTGAAGGTCGGCGACCGTATCGAAGCCGATCAGAGCATCCTGACGCTGGAATCGGACAAGGCGAGCATGGAAGTGCCTGCGCCTAAGGCCGGCATCATCAAGAGCCTGAAAGTGAAGCTGGGCGATCGCCTGAAAGAAGGCGACGAACTGCTGGAACTGGAAGTCGAAGGTGCCGCTGCCCCAGCCTCTATACAGCCCCCTGCGGCGGCCGCTGCGCCAGCCAAAGCTGAAGCCAAACCGGCTGCCGCACCTGCGCCGGCGGCGCCTGCTGCCGCGCCGGCTGCTGCCAGCATCCAGCAAGTGCACGTGCCGGACATCGGTTCGTCGGGCAAGGCCCAGATCATCGAGATCCAGGTCAAGGTCGGCGACACCGTCGAGGCTGATCAGTCGCTGATCACCCTGGAATCCGACAAGGCCAGCATGGAAATCCCTTCGCCCGCTGCTGGCGTGGTCAAGGCCATCAGCGTCAAGCTCAACGACGAAGTCGGCACGGGCGACCTGATTCTGGATCTGGAAGTGGCGGGTGCTGCGGCCCCTGCTGCTGCCGCTCCTGCCCAGGCTGCTGCGCCTGCTGCCGCTGCTCCGGCGCCAGCCGCCGCGGCTCCGGCTGCACCGGTTGCCGACAGCGTTCAGGACATTCACGTCCCGGACATCGGTTCGGCTGGCAAGGCCAAGATCATCGAAGTACTGGTCAAGGCTGGCGACACTGTTGCCGCCGATCAGTCGCTGATCACCCTGGAATCCGACAAGGCGAGCATGGAAATCCCATCGCCTGCCGCTGGCGTGGTGGAAAGCATTTCCATCAAGCTGGATGACGAAGTCGGTACCGGCGACCTGATCCTGAAGCTGAAAGTCAAAGGCGCGGCACCTGCTGCAGCCCCGGCTCCGGCTGCCGCTGCCGCGCCGAGTGCTCCAGCGCCTGCCGCTGCCACTCCGGCTGCCGCCGCTCCTGCTGCCCCGGCTACTGCTCCTGCCAAGCCTGGCGCGAAAGTTCACGCCGGCCCTGCCGTGCGTCAACTGGCTCGCGAGTTCGGCGTCGAGCTGAGCGCTGTCGGCGCCAGCGGTCCGCACGGTCGCATCCTGAAGGAAGACGTTCAGGTTTACGTCAAGGCCATGATGCAGAAGGCCAAGGAAGCTCCGGCCGCTGCAGCTGGTGCAACCGGCGGCGCGGGCATCCCGCCGATTCCGGTCGTGGACTTCAGCCGCTTCGGCGAAATCGAAGAAGTGCCGATGACACGCCTGATGCAGGTCGGCGCTGCCAACCTGCACCGCAGCTGGCTGAACGTGCCGCACGTGACGCAATTCGACTCGGCGGATATCACCGAGCTGGAAGCGTTCCGTAACGCCCAGAAAGCCGTTGCAGAGAAGGCCGGCGTCAAGCTGACCATCCTGCCGCTGCTGCTCAAGTCCTGCGCACACCTGCTCAAGGAACTGCCGGACTTCAACAGCTCGCTGGCTCCAAGCGGCAAA
>Ga0207655_1000567_pt1 | contig 45935 bp, 51 predicted proteins | sample KBSM44metaG_FD_184398 | JGI IMG/M metagenome (GOLD analysis project Ga0207655, IMG submission 184398) | Miscanthus rhizosphere microbial communities from Kellogg Biological Station, Michigan, USA - KBS M4-4 metaG (SPAdes) (version 2) | ecosystem: Host-associated > Plants > Roots > Rhizosphere >...
TTGATGGGATTGCGTTTCAGACGAATATTCTCGCGTTAAACGCGGCTGTTGAAGCTGCCCGGGCCGGTGAGCACGGTAAGGGCTTTGCGGTTGTTGCGGCGGAAGTCAGATCGCTGGCACAGCGCTCGGCTGGCGCGGCGAAAGAAATTAAAGGACTGATCGAACAGTCTGTGGAGAATGCTGAGCAGGGCATTTCGATGGCCCGGGATGCAGGTGAAAAAGTGAAGGAGAGTATGGATGCGATTGAACAGACAGCACAGCTGGTGAGAGAGATTTCATCTTCTTCAGAAGAGCAGAGTGCAGGCGTATCGCAGATAAATATTGCCGTTACTCAGATGGATCAGGTCACACAGCAGAATGCCGTGCTCGTTGAAGAGTCAGCATCGTCTGCTGATGAACTTGCAAGTCGAGCCGCTAATCTGAGGGACGCGGTTAGCGTGTTCCGCACAAACGCTGGTTAAAATTTCTGTTAAGTGCTTTTTATATGTCTGTAAACGGCGTGCTGCCAGGCGCATTTCTTAGGCCTGTCATCTCAGTAACAGTATTCCATAAGCCATCCTACGGGATGGCTTAATTCCTTCCTTACGTAACGTTGGCACAAAGCGGACATACGTGCTGCAAGGTCCGCTATGAGCGAAGAGCGGACGTTGTATTTGACATCTACACGCTCTGTGCCTCAGGTGTTCCCTGATGAAATACCAGTTTCCATTGCCCGTTCTCAGATATTTCCCAGCATGAAGAACGAAGGGATGCACGACTACCATCTGGATTAACAGTTCTGTAGTGCAGTATTGCGAATTTATCTCCAGCACTGATAAGCCGGAAATCACTACTAATAAGAGCTGGAACGCTATCTTCATCCGAAAGGGATTCAATAGTTTCTGCACGATCAACTAATACGCCTGAACGCGTTATTTCGCTAAATCTCTCATGGAGTATCTGTTCAAGCCATTCCCGATTTTTTCGCCTACTGCCATGAAGAGAACATTCGAGTCTTTTTAACGTATCCAGTAGCATAGTGGTTGCCCTCATCACAATCGAACATTAACTCTTAAGGCAATAATCGCTGGAATGCAACGCCCATTCCCGGCACAGATCTAGTTCAAACTGCGGCGCTGAGGTTTTGCTATAGGTGAGGAGCGGAAGTTAGTCAATTATTTCCGATGGTTTTTCATTCTCGGGCGACCAATACCCACCGCTGCCATGGTAAGTTTCAGCACCTAATACAAACTTAGTTCCACAGTGCCTACAAACAAAATGGTAATCGACGATATCACCCCATATCATCTTTTCAGCACACTCTTGAAAGCTGTATTGATTCCAGTCATCCGCTGCATCAATTTCGGCCAGAACCCCTTCACTGAGCGCATTCTTAGCAATACGGATTGCTTTACGTAATTGTTCAGGTTGGCGGATAACGTATTTAACACATAAATTTAGGCACCAATCGCAACTCATTAAACAGCCTCCATGATGATATGCTGGCGTGGTTTACCACTATAAGCCAATCAAATTATTCACAACTTCTTCTATGTTGAACTTCTGAATTGATGTTAGCAACGTCCGCTCCTGGCACAAAGCAGCCTGTCTGCCAACTGAAGTTGGTTAAATCTTGCCTGTTGCATGTCTGTCAGATTTTCTCGATTACTGATTAACAGTAGCCTTCACTTCTACACGAGAGCTAAAAGCTGTTCCCGATTTAAGTACTCCGAAAATTATATGGATAAGTTTGCGCATGACTGCCCCCACGACAAGCATTTTTGGCTTACCGCCAGTCAGAAGGCGCTGTCCAAATATACGGATGTCCGGGTTGTGTTTTAGCGCAACCAGAGCGGGCATAGAAAGTGCGCACCGGAGTCTGGCATCTCCCATTTTCGACATGCGTGTTTTGCCCCGGACTGATGATCCGGACTGGTGATGGCGGGGATTAAGTCCCAGAAAAGCGGTCACTTCCCTGGCTGTTCTGAACTCTTTGCTGGCCATGAAGGACAGCACCAAACTGCTCGAAATGGACCCGATGCCTGGAATTGACTGCAGCAAATCATCCTGTCTTTTCAGCTCAGGATCATTACTGATGTGGTCTTTAATTTGCCGCCTTACCGCTTCAAGTTCCATCTTAAGATGGTTGATCATGCGTTCCACTGAATCCTGAGTGTCAATATCTGCATTTTCGCGACGATTGCATTCCATTCTCAGCATACCGTTAAGTGCATCGATACGCCGTACAAGAGCCTGCAACTTTCTGACGGGCGCAGCTACGGGTTTCCATTGGTCTGGCTGCATGGCTTTACAAAAGCGTGCAATCAACCGGGAGTCTGCTTTATCAGTTTTAGTTCTGGTAAGTTCAGAAGCCGCAAATCCCTTAATTCTTGCGGGGTTAACGATGCTGACTTTCAGATTCTTTTTGTACAGAAAAGTAGCGAGGGCAGTACCATAGTTGCCAGTTGCTTCAAGACACACATGAATGTCCGGAATATTGCCTGCCTGCAGCCACTTACTGAGTGCTGTAAAGCCGGCGGGGGTGTTTTCAAATGCTTTACACCGATAAACCCCATCACAGAGTTCAGCTGCATCAAACTTCTTACTGGCAATATCAATTCCAAGATACACAGTCATAGCTTTTCCTCGTTGAGTTCAGCTGACCTACCTTGCAAATTCAGGCTCACCGGTATGCGGGGCCACAGATACCCTTCGGTCATACGCTGAAAAGAGAGGCAAAGCGGCAGTTATCTTATTCGCTGGCTCACTGGCCAAAGGATGTCGCCGGCCTGCTTTGCCCCGGTTCTAACACACAGAATCTGTCTGTTCTGTGTGGCTGATTATACAAGGATGTCGCTTCGCTCCGCCTCTTTTGCCGCTTCCCGTCCTGCGGCCGGAAACCGGCAGGGATAAAGTGCCGTGCCCTCACGGTAGCCGGGCCGCTTCGCCTGCAAGGGAAGCTTCGCCGTCCTGCTCACCCGTTCCCCGCCGTGCGCGGGACATTCAGTCCGCTCCGGCGGCGCGTGCGGCTTGCGCGTCCGCCCCTGCCTGCTCCGCTTTACGCCCGTCTTTGTGGTGGTCACGGCACCACTGGGGTGCCCCCCGACACTCAGGAGCATAACTATGTCCCGATTCATGCGTGGCGACAGCGTAGAGATCATGGCCGGCTTTCCGGATAACAGCATCGACTTCATTCTGACCGATCCCCCGTACCTCGTCGGCTTTAAGGACCGCTCCGGCCGTTCAATCGCCAACGACGTGAGCGACGAGTGGGTGCTGCCGGCCAGCCGTGAAATGTTCCGCGTACTCAAAAAAGACAGCCTGGCGGTGAGTTTTTACGGCTGGAACCGCGTGGACGTTTTTATGCAGGCATGGAAAGCGGCGGGCTTTCGCGTCGTCGGGCACCTCGTGTTTACCAAAACGTACGCATCGAAATCGGCTTTTGTCGGGTATCAGCATGAAAGCGCCTACCTGCTGGCCAAAGGGCGCCCGCCGCTGCCGGCGAAGCCTTTACCCGACGTAATGCCCTGGCAGTACACGGGCAACCGGCACCACCCGACCGAGAAGCCGGTGAGCGTGTTGCAGCCGCTTATCGAAACCTTCACCAAGCCCGGCGATCTGGTTTTAGACCCGTTTGCAGGCTCCGGCTCGACCTGCGTCGCCGCGGACCAGTGCGGCCGCCGCTGGATCGGGATCGAACTGCTGGAGCAGTACCACGCCGCCGGCCTGCATAGGCTGGGTGAGCTGCGCGCCGCCCGTGCCGCTCATGCCGCATAACGTATTTTTCCGTAAACAGACCATAAGGACAGCACCATGACAGACCAGACACTGACGACCGGCAACGACCAGCTTACTGACGACATTAACGACCTGGAGGAGTCGCTTTACGAGTTTCACCTGCGGCTGCGGGACATGACAAAACGCCATCTTTTCCGCGGCGCGGCGCCGGCCCAGAAAATGGCCGGGATGCTGATCGAACAGATTGATACAGAACTGGTGGCGCTGTACCGGCGCGCTGCCGAAATGCGCGGGCACCTGAAATAACGGACGGGGCGGTCATTTTATGACCGCCTGCTGTCTGTGTGCGGAGACCGCCGCCGCTGCGCTTTTGTCCACAGGGTTATCGTCAGGCTATGCACCCGGGTTGTGGACAGAATGAAATAATGAAGTTGCTGCGCGCCGCTATATTCCGCCATGCGGCGGGACAGGGCAGAAAACCCGCTCCGTGCGGACTGCGGCCGGTGCCGTGACTTCACTTTAGCCCGGCCGCTGCGTGTTCAAGAGATCGCTCCGCTCGCCATCCTCGCCCGTTCGCACTCGCTCCGCCGCGCTTACTTCCGTCGCGCCGCCGCTCAGAAATTCGCGCCAGCGCCGTGCGTAATCCCGTCTCCCGCTCGCTTGCGCTGCGGCCTGCGGTGTCGCTCCTGAACACTCCGCTTTCCGCCGGGCTGTCATTCAGTCACGGCACAGGCCGGAACCTTAACCCCCACTGACTGCGGAGATGTCTGATGAACACACAACCCCACGTTTTACAGCCGGCGTCTGTTCTGGCCGATTTTGTCAGCCTGCGTTTTCTGCCTTCCTTGTTTGGCCACGATTACGCGCAGGCCGAAAACAACGTGTACCTCTACGCGAGCCGCTACCTGGCGAACTATGACGGCACGGTCTGGGACTTCGTACAGCTGCCGGGCGGCGGCGGATACATGAAGCCGGAAGGTGAGGAACGCTACATGTACTCCAGTCCGTACCAATGGACGGAGCTGGAAATCAGCGCCGACGCGGCGGGAATCATCATCACGGCGCTGGTTCTTAACCATCGCAGCTGGCTGTACGACCGCCACGACGACGAAGAACTGAGTGCGCACTTCTGCCAGCGCCATCCGGACGTGCTCATTGAGGTGAGCAAAAAACTGCAGGCACGACAGCAGGCCATGCAGCAGCAGACTTACGTTCAGTCAGCACTAAAAACACACCGGCTGCTGATGCAGCTGGACGGCGTGCCGGTCAAAGGTCCGACTGACTCAAAAGTCATCGTGACAGAGTTTTTCGATTACGAATGCATCGCCTGCAGCATGATGGCGCCGGTTATGGAAAAGGTGATGGCAGCAAACGCCGGCGTGCGCTTTGTGTTCCGGGACTGGACAATATTTGCCGCCCGCTATCCGGAGTCATCGCAGGCATCGCACCGCGGACTGGGTGTTTACCGGAAGCAGGGGGCAGATGCGTACATGGTATTTCATAACGGCATTTACCGGACCGGGCATAATGAAGGGAAACTGACGGCAGAAGACATTGAGCAGGTCGCCACCGCGGCCGGTGCAGGTGCGGCTTCAGACGAGGATAAAGCCATGTCTGACCACGTTACGGAGAACAATGCAGCCTTAGCTGAGATGCTGGGGCTGAGGGGAACGCCGGGCATTATCGTGATGCCGGCAGAGAACGCCACGGCAGACAACACAACGGTTATTCCGGGCGTGGTCAGCGAACAGGTCATGCAGCAGGCGATTGCCCGGGCAGAAAAGGGGTAAAAAAACCGGCGCCAGGGGACCAGAGCCGGGGATATCATCCTATAAAGGAACAAGTCCGCCTGTGGCAATCGCAATATTACCGACGGTATGAGTGAGTATCGGCCAGCCTGTAAAAACCTTTACCGCATGTGGCCATAAAAAAATCCCGGCACGGGGCCGGGACGATGAAGCCTGTCAGTCTGCCCTTTAGCGCCAACCAGTGGGCATTGTCTGGGGTATCGGCTATTCCGCCAGAACCTTTACCCCATGACGGCCACGCCGCTCAGGCTGTTCGTTCCTCGCGATGCTGCGGTACGCCTCAGCCTGACCGCCCTGCCAGTCGTATTAATAAGTCAGTCATCTGCGATCACCGTTTAGTCAGCTACTGAATATCAGGAAATAAATCCTTCTGAGAACCCTCCATGTTGCATCATCCCGCCAAAAGCATGATTTGGATTAAGTCAGACAACGGACGTGAGAACAGACAAAATGAAGTTTATCAGTGCATTTTTTTTATCCATACGATTCGTACTATGCGCAAACTGTGCTGGATTTACGCGGGTGAGATGGGTATTCTTTTCAGAATTCGCCGGGCGGCGATCCTTTTTAGATCCTTATCGAAGACTGTGGTGGTTGACGATGAGGGTTTGCAGTAAACCTGTGGCCGATCATGCGCGGCGCGGGAATGAACTAACCGGATAGGACGTATCCGCAAAAACGTCCAGGGTATGGAGTCCGCGTTTCATCGGGCTCTGAATGCAAAAACCCCCCGAAATCTGGTATCAACTTGGCGGAAGAGTCAGAAATCAGGGGGTCCAAAAGCAGGCGCAGCGCCTGTGAAGGATTATAACGCATGCTATTCATAAGACAACCCCTGTCCGCCATAAGTACGGGACAGGGTGAATGACCGGATTTTAATCGGGTTAAACCGCCCGACCTCAGAAAATGACAGACGTCGCCGCGGCGATCACGATGTCACCTGCAAATGTCCTGATCCGCAGTGGTTCGCGCCTGACGGCTATCGCCCGCTCCCGGGTGAGTTTGGCCATGCCATGCGCCGTCTGGTCGTCAAAGAGAAAGCCAGCGGTAAATGGAAACTGCGTTTCCGGCCGTCACTCCATCCTTACTTCACCCAGTACCGTAAAGCTGCAGGCCGCGATCGTCACTTCCGGCCGGAACGGCGTGCGCTTATTGATGCAATATTCCCTCTGCTTGTTCAGCGTGCCGACATGGCCACCTGGGTTGTGACTGTTAACGTCAGCCGGCTGGCCAGTGAGCTCAGCCCGAAAGACAGTGATGGCCAGGTCATCCCTGAAACCCGGGTTGAACCCTGCCGGCTGTCGCGTCTGTTCCCGGAGCTGGCACGATTTGGCCTGATTGAAATGCCCGATCTGGAATGGGACCCGGTCGAACAGTACTGGATGCCCCGGCATATTATTCTTACCGAGCGTTTCTGGCAGCTGTGCGGTGTCAATATGGATAAGCTGCTGCTGCAGCGAAACCTGCGCATCGAAGCTGAAGAAGAAGGCATTCTCGAACCCGGCACGCGTGATTCCGTTCGTGCTGCCCGCCGGCGCTGGTATGAAAAAGCGCGCATAGCGACATTGCTCAGCCGGCGTGAGAAAGCAGTGCGGGAGAAGCGTCGTAATAAGCTGGGCAGACTCCCTCTCGACGAACGGCGCAGCGCGATGGCCGGCTGGCTCATCCGCACGCGGCCGAACCACGAACTGATTAATCTCGATGCCGACAGTTTTGATCGCCTGGTGTGGCAGCATCTTAACCAGCTGGAGCTGGGACTCGGCTACGAGCCTGCGCCTCCCGACGTCGTTCACTGACGTCTCACCGTCTGATTTTAACCGCCTTGACTGGCGGTAAAGTCGTTTGCGTCGTCTGCAAAACAGCCTGGTTTTGCGCCTGCGGGCATGAACTTCCGGCTCTCAGACCTGCCTGAACTCAGCACTTTCAGGTGCTGATTTTTTTATCCACATTTACCCGCAATCGGAAAGTTTAGCTTAGCTGCAAGCGGGTCTGAAGTTACCCGCAAGACATTCCTGACCTGTGGTCAGTAAAGAAATAATCAAAAGAAAATAAGGTTTTCAGTCCGGCCATGCAGTGGATTAATGAGGCCTTCGCTTGCAGCGGTCGCAGGCGTCCGCGCCGCTCAGAATCTGAAGTAGCTCCCGCCGGTGGCGGGCAGGGTAAAGCCATTAGTTACAACACTCATATTAGCGATATAAAACCACAGGAGCAGGCCTGAAACCGCCAGCCCCTCTCAGCCAGAACCGGAGCAGACCTGAAACTCCGAGTGCCCATTGACAGGCCGCCCCCGCCCCGGCCCATCGGGCCGGAACAGGAGTGGCTGTAATGAATGGTGTAACTAATCCTCTAAGTTTTACTGTTCATAGTGAACAGTAAACCTAAGACCCCGGAAATCACGCCCTGTACGTCGCTCTGCGCCGTCCAGCCCGCTCACCGGGGCTATGGGATTAAATTAACGATATCATCGCTGTAAGGCCGTCTGGCTTAGCAGGAAGGGGTTGGGTAGCGCCATATATAAGACAGTAACCGGCTGCGCCGGGCGTACGGCGCCGTCTGACCACTGTACCCTGTTATGACATCGTCTGGCGCCTCCATGCCGCTGAAGCGGCATACAGGAACTGTCTGTGAATTGCTCACCAACTTCGTTCGCTGCATGAAGGCAGGCAATAACCAGGCTCAATGTCCGCTTTGTGCCTGAAGCGGAAGTAGTTAATAACAGTCTTTGTTGCTCAAAGGGAAGAAGGTTGACATTCGCAATTCCACCTCAGCCGCAGCCTCGAAACGGCAATTGCGGCAATTACCAGGTACAGTGATCGCTTTTATACCGTCTGGCAGAATGATGCCGGACTCCTGCTGCCGTTCTCCCGGCTGCTTGTGTCGGCATCATTAGCACCTGTAATGGTCCCGATGACATTTAATACGCTACGGGAGCCTTTTAAGCTCAGTACCAATATAAAGGCGTGACGCTCAGCAGATCGATGTCCAGCTGACTGTGCATCAGCATCACAATAAGGATGGCAGCAGTACAGATCATCTGCGTCACTACTGCCTTATGAAGGCGTGTCACCGTTGAGATCCAGTCCTCGTGGCCAGGATGCAGCTTCGTGAGCGCGGCAATGGCCGGGTCACGCAGCCGTTTCTCAGCCAGTGAATCGATAATGAAAATAGTCACGCTCAGCACAAACCAGATCTGAAAAAGACGGTGCCAGTCATAAAGCCAGAACATCCCAATGCCGCTTAGCATCAATGCCCAGCCAGCGATATTATAAAATCGATCAGTCACTGTCAGTCCTTGCAGTAGCAGCGTGGCATTCTCTGCTCGACAAATCTTTAGCCTTGCGGAAAGCCAAGGGGCGAAAAGCAGCGGGCCAGTTGCAGCAACCGCTGCCAGTGCGTGAAATATTTTGATGACATCATAGTTCAATTCAATTTCCTCCAGTTGTTCAGGAACAGGCGCTACTTTACTGGAGGTGATTGGCCCTAAGAATGTTCACAGAACACATCTTATCGAATCAAACGGACAGTTTTGTGAAGTTATTGGGGCGCGCTGGTCCGCTGATCCTGCAGGTGCTTGCGTATCTGACCTGGGCTGCTGTCCGCTACACGTCGGAACCAGTGTCCGAATGAGTCACCGGAGGAAAAGCCCAGCATCACTGATAACTCTTCATTGGAGGCATCATTCGCCAGCCCCTGCCAAGCCACAGCCAGCAGCAGCCGGTTATGCCAGTCAGTAAAACGCAGCCCGGTTTCTTTGCGGAAAAGGCGCGCAAGTGTGCGTTCAGTGGCGCCGACACGGTGCCCCCATTCCGCCAGACTCAGACGCTGCGCGGGATCGGCTATCAGGCTGTCAGTGACCTTTTTCAGCCTAAGATCCAGCGGCAGAGGCAACGTCAGGTTGCTGTCGGGCTTCTCCTCGATCTCTTCGAATAATAACTGCAGCATACTGTTGCGGCGTGTTTCCGATAGCGGTGCACTGGTGTCGGCGAGCCGATCGCATAGGGCAGAGATCAAAAACGACGTATCTATCAGCTTCACCTGGGAAGTGAAGGAGTTACAAAGCGTCGGCGCGATATAGAGTACCGTCAGATCGACGCGGCTATAAGCCTCGCCCCAGTGAACAGTGTATGGCGGGATCCAGACGGCCATCCCCGGCTTCATGAGCCAGTGCTGCTCGGGCGTATGCCCGTGCAGTACGCCACGTTTAACCAGCACAAACTGGCCGAGCGGATGGCGATGAGGCTCATTCTCCTTCGCCGAAATTTGTTCCAGCACGCGCTCAATAATCAGCGCGTCATTATTTAACGTCACGGTATCCCTTTGTTCCGTTTTAAGGCTATTTCGCCGGATAAGCGCGGGGCAATAACAGGGTAAAGATCACCCCTATCAACATACTGACGCCAATGATAATAAAACAAATCGGGAAAGCGTGCAGGCCACTAAGATGCAGCTGCATCGTCGCCAGAATATTTACCCCCAGCGCCGCGCCCAGGTTGCGCAGAAACTGTACGGTCGCGGTCCAGGTACCAAGACGTTCCGGCGGCGCGGCGTTTTGCGCCAGCACAAGTGTGGCAGTGGCGGTGAAGCCCATGCCCAGGCCGGTCAACAGCAGCGACGTCGCCATCAGCCACGTCTGCTGCTGCGAAATGGCCCATGCCATCAGCAGACCACCGACAGCCAGCAGCAGCATGCCAGCTGCCGCCATGCGCCGATAGCCCGATAATGCCAGCCTGGCGCCGCATATCGCCGCACCCACGACCCAGCCCAGCGCAGCCAGCATTACCAGCAGGCCGGTCGGGACACCTGTCGGCTGCTGGCTGAGTGCCAGCGGAAGCAGCGTCACAGACGCATAAAGCGCGGCACTGGAAAGCAGCACCAGCACGATAACCGGAAACAGTGTGCGCCGCTGAAAAAATGGCAGTGGGATCGGGCTACTCTCTGGCTGATACTGTACGCGGGCGATAAGTGCCAGTACCCCAGCTATCAAGCCTACAGCCAGCATCGCTATTAGGGCATCGCCGCTTTCCGGTCGCGCCGTCAGAAGCAACAGGCAGCACGTGGCGACTATCAACGCCCCCTGAGCAGGAAGATCCAGACATGATTTGCCCGCTCCTTTACTGACCGCCGGCGTTATAAACAGCAGCAGCAGCGCCAGCAGGCCAAGGGGAATATTCAGCCAGAATATAGCCCGCCAGCCGAACGTTGCATCCAGAACGCTGCCCAGCAGCGGACCAACGATGGCGGAGAGGCCCCAGACGCCGCTCAGCATTCCCTGCATCTTACCGCGCCGTTCGGCATCGAACAGGGCTGCTAGCAGAGAATAGGAAAGCACGATAATCCCACCAGCGCCGATGCCCTGTAGCGCCCTGGCCAGAATCAGCATTGGCATGGTCGTACTGACTGCCGCCCAAGCCGAGGCACAGAGGAATATCAGCAGGCATGCCTTTAGTGTGGTGGAGACGCCAAACCGGTCACCACATGCCCCGGCCAGTGGCGCCACCAGCGCCACTGGCAGTAAAAAGGCGGACATCACCCAAGGCCAGAGTGTCGGATGGCCTAACTGCTGGCTGATAGTCGGCAGCACCGTACTGACGATAGTGCTGTCAACTGCGGCAAGAAACAGTGCGACGATCACTGCCAGCACACCGACATTGTTTTTTTTAGTCAGCGCTACGGCGGGCGCTAAGGTGGTCTCTTTCATTTTCTCTCCTTACCAAGCGGTGTGCACGCGCGAGGCCTGAGAAAACTGCTGCACAATGGCTGCCGTTTCCTGGTCCATATAGTCGTCGACATTACGGATCGAGTCACCAGACTGCACGATCTCGCGAAAACGCAGTGTCATGTCCAGCTGCGTCCGGGCAGCGATATTGCCTTCGGTGTAGTCGAGATCGAACGCCGCTTTCACTGTTTCTGCGCTGGCGATTGCCAGTTGCGTATTCAGTGCTTCCGTCTCCTGCACCAGCTGATGCATACGCCGGTTTTCCGCCGCGCTAAAGGTAGGGATTATCTGCTCGAAGATGGCATGATCACACTGGATATGGCGCGCTTCGTCAAGACCGTGGAAATGCAGCAATTGTGTGAGAAAGCTGCGCTGCATAGGATCCAGTACTTTCAGGCGACGCTCAAATACCGTAATGATCGACTCGCCTACATAGGCGGTGGAACAGAGTGCCGCCAGCTTGATCAGCGGCGCGTCATTATCGTTGTAGAGCGCTACACGATCCGCGAACAGGTTGTTCTCCAGTTTGATATCGCGTCCTGACAGATGACGTACATATTGATAGAAGCTGTTGGCGTGATTGATCTCCTCCGAGGCGAAGCATGAGACAGCATGATAGAGTCCGTCGCCCGCTTTAAACGGTGTCGATTCCGCCTGAAGTTCGCACAGGATGCGTGTCATCACTGTGGCGACGTGCATCTCTATTTCCGCCAGTTGCGCCAGCTCTTTATAGAGATAAGCGACCGCCTTATCTTCCTGACCCGCTTCACCGACCAGCGCCCGTGACAGAAAATCCAGCTCTCTGTCGTTAGCGGCCTGCTCCCATGGCATGCGGTTGGGATGCAAGTAATTAAGATGCGCGTATTGGTTTATACTTTTGAAATCAGTCATGATGCATTCCGTCAGGCCAGGTAAGAAAGAGCATTAAAAATGGTGCGGGCTTTGTCTTCGATGCGACGGCGGCCGTGCATCACCCGAGTGTTATCGATCAGCACGATATCGCCATGCTGCCAGCCGATATCAAAGGTAAAGCGATCGCAGACGGCATCTGCTTCAGCCAACAGTTCGGCGGGAATATCATCACCATTGGCGAATGTGATTACCGGCTTCTCATAGTGATTCGACGGGCCAAAAATACTGTTGGCGAAGTTGTGGCGCTCAGTCCGGTTCACGCGGCTGGCCCTTATTGCTGGAGTCTGAAACGCATAGTGAATCGAACCATCGTCGTTGAGGGTGATGCGGGTACTGGCTGAACCGGCGGTCAGCGATAGCAGATGATCCAGTGTGGTTTCCGCAAGGCTTTCCGGGGCATTTTCCTGCGAGGCCAGCGCGTAAAACGCATAGGTTTTCCACTTCTGTTCTTCTACCCGTCGCGTATACATAATCTCCTGCGCGCTAAATGCCCTTTGCGCCGCCGGGCTGAGATGCTCATAAACCAGCTTGCCATCACACACTGTGGTCTGCGAACCCTGGGTCGGTGCATGCTGGCAGTAAAACCAGCAGAGATCAGGCCAGAAAGGGCTGTTGCCGTTTTCACAGTGGAGGCCGACCTTATCAAAACCGGCATCAACTTTCTGCGCGGTATGGCCGTTGAAGCTGCGCGCCGGATCGAGACTGATACGGCCGCTTGACTGGCGAACTAACTGAGAAAAATGGTCAATGCTGTGGTTAAAGCCACGCAGCACCAGATAGCCATGCTCCGCCAGTTGCGTTAGCAGGTAGGTTTTCGATAACAGGTCTACGTCGCCTTCATTCAGCGAGGTGACTATCAGACCGCCGACGCGGGTATGGGCAGTTTCACGAATATTCATGCAGTCAAAGTCTCATGTTGGGCTAAGAAAGCCTTAACGGCGTTACGACGCGGTCGTCCGGTAACGGTAAACAGACGCTCCATGATCTCCGCACTATGCGGGACCAGTAATGGTTCAGGAATAAATTCAATTTCGTTGAGATGTTCACGCGCATAGGCAGCGATCGCCTGGCGAATAGCGGGTGCCTGCCGTATATCCTCCACCACAAAAAGACCACCGAGAAACTCCTGCCTGTCACCGTAAACAATGACCTGCAGCACACCAGGAACGGCGCGATACGTGCTTTCCAGCCACTCAGGAGAAATGTTGCGGCCGTTAGCGGTGATGATGAGTGTTTTCTTGCGCCCGATGATGGAAATAAACCCATCCACATCCTGCGTGGCCAGATCGCCGGTGTGCAGCCACCCCTCATCGTCAATTGCGCAACTGCTGGGATCTTCGCTGGAGTAACCGGCAAACAGCGAGCTGCTGCGCAGGCAGAGTTCACCATCTTCAGCAATTTTCACTTCAACATGTGAAAGCGGTTTTCCCACTGTGCCGATACGGTTGGCACCGCGCGAGTTCCAGGTGGCAACTGAGCTGTTTTCACTCAGGCCATATCCCTGATAGACCGGAATGCCGTGGGCGTTAAGCACCTGAAGCACTTCCTCAGTAACCGGCGCGCCGCCCGCCGCCAACAGCGGAGGGGCTTCCCGCCCAAATAAAGCCTGCAACAGGCCAGGACGGTCACCGTGGCTAACGGCCTGTTCGGCTAACGCTTCCACCAGTGCTGGCGTCAGTGTCATTGCGCTGGGTCGTGCCGCGCGGATTAGCATCAGACGCTGGGCCGCTATTACGCCAGGATGGCCCAGCGGCGGCATATCAGCGGGCGGCATCACCACCGCGCCTCCGGAAGTAAGAGGCATATAGAGAGCAGTGACCTGCTCAATCAACAGGCTGAGCGGTACCAGGTTCAGATAGCGTTGGTAGTCATCGGGTAGGGCGCACTGCCAGAGTGAGTCGACCAACGCATCCAGACCGTGTCGGCGGATCATTACCCCTTTAGGTTGGGAGGTGGTTCCCGAAGTGTGTATGATTTTAATCACACCATCCTGCGTGGTGTCGGCTGGCTGAAGGGCAACAGATGGAGCATAGTGCGGCGTTTCACCCAGCGTTAACGGCACTATCAACGACTGGAGCTTCAGCCCGCTAGCCTGCCACTCAGCCAGGCGCTGTGCACCTGTCGCATCGGTCAGCACAACCTGACAGTTCAGAAGCAGAAAAGCAGCCTGTTCCCAGGAAAACGCCAGCGGCACTGGCACTTCGACCAGATCTGCCAGCAGCAGCGCGATATCCGCCAGCACCCATTCAGGCGTATTGCCCATCACCATACCGACCTGTGTATGCTCGGCTGCCTCAGCCTGCAGATTGGCGGCCAGCTGGCGCGCCTCCTCAAGCAGCCTGCGATATGTGCAGCACACCTCTTCTTCAAATTGGCCGTTATCTCTCTGCCGTAACTGAATAATCGCGGCGGCCTGCGGATGGCGCAGCGCCTGTGAGATGAATTCATTAATAATATTCATGCTGCCACCTGAGCGGAAGAAAGCGTGCAGCGTGAGATATGTTCAAATTCCGAGAAAACCAGACGGCCGCAGAAGTGATTAAACAGATGGCCGCACTGTTCGAGTAAAATAACGCCGGTCTGGGGCGTCTGATCATAATAACTTCCCCAGGCTGCGCGCATTTCAGGCGAAAGTTTTTCCGCCGATGCTTCGCTCAGCATGCAAAAGGGTACCTCATGAAAAGCCAGTAATTTTCTCAGGCGGCGTGTAGAAGTGCAGAGAATTGCTTTACTCCCCATAAACCAGGCGATAATCGGCATTAAACGAATTAAGTCGGCGGCTGCGTTAGGGTTATCTGATGCGAGAGAACCAATCTCAACCACCTGATGGCGAGACAGTTTTTTTCCGGTTTGTTGCAGGATGGTTTCGTCCAGTGGGGCAGAAAGATAGCGCTCCGAAAAAAGAGGCTGTGCATGCGTTACAAAGGAAATTCCGGTACAAGCGATTAATGCTGAAGTCTCTTTATTTCGACTGGCGATAATAATGTCAGGATCAGGCTTTATGTTCGCACCATAATTTTTTTTATAAATATCGGAAATATAACGCCGCGCCTCTTCAGCTGTTTCGTCATCACGGCGAATAATATCCAGAGTTGTCGAAAAAATATCGATATTCTGCTGTCTATGTAAAAAGCTACTCATCCAAGCTTTCCCTCACAGTGGGTGATAACCGGGAAGAATGATAAGTTGCATTTATAAATAGTGACATGCTCAGCTATGACAAGATATCGAATGAAACAGACAACAGAATCAAGAGGCTGCTAAAGTCAGAGAAGTGTGATTTGATGTGAAAAAAATATGTCTTAAAACACTGCAAGTGGGGAGAAGATCATACTAGTGATATGTCATCAGCAAAGTAAGCCTGCAGAGTATAACCATACATGCGAGACATTATTTAACATAAATAACATTTCACGCACCTATAATTATCGAAAAAACAGACAGGGTAAAAACCCGTAATTATCGACTGCCATTAGCCAATCGTCATGTCATACGTCATATCTTCAGCTGAAGCCTGCAACGCAGAACAGTAATTCTGTCAGCAGCACAGGCAGATTTCAGTCAGGGTAAAAAATTACTGAACCTCAGAAGCAGATCGCGTCATCAGCTAATCATCATCGTTTTCCATCAGGGTGACCATTGCTCCGCGGTGAGCTTCAACCATACGAATGTAGCGCATGACAGTCTGGGTCTGCGTCCAGGTACCTTCCTGCATGATCTGCGCAATGGATATTCCTTTTCTGGCCATATCCTGTGCAGCGCCGACGCGGGCACTGTGGCCGCTCCAGCTTGCATAGCGCCCTTTGTTAGTTTCAAGAGGCTTCGTCTCACCCACAGCCTGACGTGCACGATGATAAATATCTTCAAGGCAGGGAGCGCTCATAGGGACTTCCGACACCCCGGCTATACGGTTAGATCGATGAACAGGACAGAAGATAACAGCGTCAGGTTCGCCGGCAAGACCCGCCGCGGTGATCCATTCGCTCAGGCGGTGGGAAGACTTTGCACTGAGGGCCTTAACGATGCCTCCTGACTGCAGCATGGTTTTGGTCCAGCCAACGTCCAGAATGATACGCCCGTCTGCTGCACGGGAGATATCCCTGATCCGCAGACGGGAAAGCTCGCTCATGCGCAGAAGTGTGCTGTAAGCAACATGCATAAACGCCAGGTCGCGCAGCTGCTGCAGTCGGGGGGAATGGCTCCATGCTGCGTCCAGACGGTTAAGGTCCGGCCGGCAGAATGGAGCTGCCTGCCCAATGCGCTCACCTGACATGACCGCGGTACGGTTTATCTTCTTCCTGGCGCGCACGACGTCAGTCGCAATCGTTGGCGGCACCAGTCCCGCGTTACGGTGTAACATCGTAATGAGCGCCGCGTGCACCGAAATGGTGGAGGTCGCACGCCCGATGGCCTGCAGGTGAAACAGGTAGTCCTGCATGTCATCCGGTGTCATTGGCAGAAAGGACCGGCGATTCTCCTGCGACCAGCGCCAGCAGATCCGCATCACGCTCAGCAGCTGACGCCAGGTGTTGGCCGAAAAGGCCTCCTTATGGCGGACGAATGCGGCCAGTTTCGCGGTGAGATCATCACCGGCGCTGCCGCTGAGAGCCACACCTGTAAAACCGGAGATATCGTTCATATTTGCTCCGTTTGCACCTGTTAACTGAATGGCAGCGCTACGTGAATTCTGAGAAAGAAGCAGGGGCAATACCCGTCAGAATTTACGTAGCGCTGCCGAATTTATAACCACCCTCGCCAGGGTGATGTTCTGCAGTATGCCGTCCGGAACATCGTCGTTTCGTATAACTGCACGTCAAGCTCAGGATCCGGCCTGGATCTGCATGATACAGGCTTTCTGAGGCACTGTCTGGCCTTATATAATGATAATTATATAAGGTTAGAAATAACTCTACTTTTTAAGATCTTGTTATTGAATGGCTTTGAAATTCAAAATTTATAATCAAGTGAATTTAATATCTAAAAACATCGCTTGGTTAACGCGCCCCTATACGCGAGGTTGGGCTTGAGCGTCTTTTAGCTTGGACATATTGGCGCCGTCACAACGTTCAAAAAGCTCATTCCTCCATTCAATTCTAGGAAGTAAGCTATTGAAATCGTCCATCAGTTTACCACTAAAATATCTTTTTCCATTGAATATGATGCCAAAATTCAACCCAGGCGTATGCCTATATAAGCCCACTAATTGAGGGGCACCTCCAGAAAATTTATCATTTCCTTCTTTCAAAGAATCGCATAAAGCACCAAAAACAAATCTACTGAAGCCTATTTCTTTTACTCCGCCACGCCATTTTTCGTGCATGGACTTCAGTTCCCTTTTTCCAGACCCAGAACATGCAACAATATCTGATGAGGTAGATAGAGGTTTTTCCTCAAATGTGATAGCACCATCATTAAATTTTATTTCAACAACATGAAAACGCGAACGCATTTTATTTCCGATGCGGGTTGCATAGATTATGGTTCCAGATCCGCTTTGTTTTCGGGGTACTTCTGAAAAACTATTCTGAATAAATTTTGTAATTGCTTCTAATTTCTCATCAAATGTGGCCTTAGAGGAGAATAGAAACCCATTATCTATAGTATTCACTAACTGATTTAGGATATGGACAGGAAACTCAACACGACCGCTGTAACCGAAGAGCTCTGGATAAGAGTAAGCGGCAAAGACCTTTCTAACTGAGTCCCATGTATTTTCGACGTTTTTCCAACTAATTCTGCTATCAGATGCTATGTAAACTGAAGCGGGTCCATGAGTGTCTACCCCTATCCACGCCACTAACGTAGTCATACCTTTACATTTCCTAATACTAAAGTTAGTATACATTCATATCGTAGTTTATTTAAAAGAGCAACCCCGGGCCCCTCCACCAATCTATGGGGGGGACAGGTAGAGAACATTCCCCCTAGCAATAGGGGGATTCCCGGTTGTTTATAATAATTTATTAACACCCCCCCTCATAATCAATCAACAAAATCGACTTCTATTAATCATGTCAATAGCTTATCATTGCCTGAGATAAGCAATGGGCAGCCTTTCCATTCGCATCCACTGATTGGAAATTTCACATCGTAAAGGTTAATTGAAATTACTTTTACGACCAGAATTCTACGCGAACACACATGTTTTATGGTCTTCCTTTCAACATCGCTGATTGGTTGTAGGATGTTTTAAAATTGGGCTTGAATATAACATTTTATTAACACTCGCCATCACCATAATGAAATTTTTGACACATGGCAGGCGCGTCATGCAATGGAGGCGATACAGCAATACTTAAACATAAAGTGACATTTACCGCCTTCAAGAGCCAGTATTTTAAATCGACATCCTTATCAAAGTATTTTCAGCTTATCATTTTCATTGAAACCTGAGTCACTGCTAACATTACTGCACTTGACGTTACAGCGCATATCCAGTATGCAATCGTATTGTACCTCGTAAATGGGTATATAAACCGCACTAGTGAAATTGCGCCTAATAAAACTGAAAAGAGAAACATAACTGCAAGATAGAAAGCTGCAATAATCCAGCCGAAATCCTTTAGCACACCTTTGAAGGTAAACATCATCACAGTGATATAAAATGCCGACAGCGCAAGCCCACTCAGGAAATCATAAAAATGTATATAATCTATATTTGTATCTCTGTCTGGCAAACGAAGAAAGTCATCTACCGATTTACTGTCAATCTTACTCATAAAATGATTAATGAGCGGTAAAAATACCACTACACAAAGAGTGATATTCATGAAAGCGTATAGAAATTTATTTTTTTCATCCAGATGCTCACCGTTTAAAGATCCCTTTATTAAGTGAAAATCCAGATACGCGAGAATTGCTAGACAGGTTAATGAGGGGAAATAGTTAAAAACCAGCTTGGCTTTATTTGGTTTATTCATAGGTCATCCTAAATAGAAGTTAAAAATTCAGTTACGTCCGGCCCTTAGAAGGAATATACATGATACATTCTAACTTTTGAATGAACACATCGTTGGCCGGGATCAGTAAAAATTTACGGAAATGATATGGTCGCATTGTTATCGTTTGAAAGAATAATTTATCATCACCAACAGCAGCATGTTCGTACGTCGCTTATGCCAGAGTTTTGCTCTCTTTTCGCCGGAAATTGTGCTTGCGAGCAATATTAAGTGACCATTTCTGTACCTTCTAACACCGACCGGCCCCCCGATGTAATCACAGACATGAGCATGTATATATTTAGGTTTGACCATGGACGGCACCTAAACTAAATGGTTTACGTGGAATCAGGTTTAGTATGATTCTAAAGCCTCTACTGACGTTTTTGGCTTTCCGTCACTTTATCCCTCTTATGCTAAAACCCAGCCTCTTTACCAACAGACGTTACGCCAGTATTACTCTTTCTGCCCGCTTTCTGACAAACGATTGACGCCGCCCGCCGTAAAGGGCTGACAGGCTGTTGACATTCTTTCCAGTTCGAGGGCTATATCCTTATCGTAACCACTGTTCCAGGGTACAAAGTGTAAGCGGTTTTTATAGATAGGCTTAATTCCTTGTGGGCAAAGCAGCCTTGTCTTGTTCAGTGAGTAAACCATAATCCCCTGCACGATAAATTTATTATCTACACCTGATGCCACGGTATGCCATTCTTCGTCATTGAACCGTTTCTCCGGAAACGAAGAGCCATCAATGATGTAACTTCTGACTTCCCAGTCTGCAATGCCGGTAAACGTCATCGTTCTGTTGATAATCAGAGGAACAATCGAGGTCAGAACTGATGCCAGTAAGAACAGGGCGCAAGTAGCCGATGCCAGCGCACCGTAACCAGCGCGGATAAGAGAGGTTCGGCCATTGAGAAGTGAAAAAACAATGCCTGGGACAATGTTAATAATACATAAAAATATCATTACAGATGCCACTCGAAAAAAATCCTCAAAGCTGTCTGATATTTTTTCATGATTTACTGAGTTAAGCAGCAATAACAGTCCATAACAATTAAGCAGGATCATAAACATTCCGCCTACCGGATATGCAATAAAGTAAAGGCTTTTAACTTTGGCTTTTGTCTTTTTACTTTTGTAATTTGCCACACGATTAACAGGTTTACGCAAAAGAAAATAATTAATCAGCGTAACGCCGAAAATAAACAGAAAACAGGCTGTAAAAGCAGTCACTGGACCATCCGTCTTATAAGTATCTGACAAATAGGCAATACAAAAAAAGAGTAGCGATGAATAAATAGCGTTCAGGACGATACTTAGTCCGGTTGCCGATTTTATGACATCATAGTTCCACATATGGTTGCTCTTTTGAGGAACCATAAATCCGTAAGCAATAGAAGGAAGAAAAATGATAAATGAAAAAGCAATAACGCTTAATGAGATAAAAAATGATATTCCGTTTAGAATGCTGGTATTAGCCATATCTTCTGTAAGCAAGCTTGCGTTATCAAAATACCCAAGGTATGCCCTCAGCATAAACAATGGAGCTATAACTGACAGAATACTGGCTATAACGGATATGCGTTTAAAATTCATCATATTTCTCTATAGTACATGTTAATTCAATGGCCGAGCCTTCTATGATGGCTAAAAGAGCATCGATAGTAAGCATAATAAAACACAGAAGTAAATATTGTAACCGAACTTCATGTTTTTTTGACTTAAAAGGATACTTACTGCATGCCTCTTAAGCCTCCTGCCTATAAATATGACGTTTTTATCTGTATTGTTATTATTCCAAAGTGAAACCCATTGCTATGGGGTGGAAGGCCCTGCGTCTCGCAGACCGTTATGGTGGTCTTCTTTTTAGCTGCGGTACTCCCTGCGGGCACCCTCTCTGATTTTATATGGTCACCAGGGTTCCAGCGCAGAGAGCCTGGTACGGTAACGCCAAAGCTTTTTTTAATAATTTCTTTTATCACCAGTTACTTGCCCTTTTTTTTGTGCCACAAATGCGCCGTGGCTCGCGCCCTTTTATTTCTTGTCGCCCAGGTTATTCTCCCTATAGAGGATAAAAGCCGGAAAAGAGATCGAAACCTGATCCTCGGCGGATCGATTTATCCCCGTGCTTTTCGCTGGACAGACAGGGGTAAAATACGCTGCATACCGCCAGACAACGGAGATTAAAAGTTTGGGCTCTTTACCCCGGCTTTACCCCGCGAAGTGATGCAGATTTCACGTAGCGACGTCACCGGTCAGAACGTGACCGGATCCGGCGCCGCGCGCTACTTTGACTACGAAAGCGCGGTGGCGCTGCGCAACCTGGCCGCCGCGTACGTCACCGATATGCCGCGCTACCTGCTCGCCCCCGTGGTGGCCGTGCTGCTCTCGAAGGTGCCCGACCTGAAAAAGCGCCTCTTCATTGACGCACTGTGGAATACCGGCGGGAGGCTTAACGAGATCCTGCCGCTCACCCGGGAAGACTTTGCGCTGGACGATCCGCTGACCGGCGCCACGCTTTCTTCGCCGTTCGTGGTGCTGCGCACGCTCAAGCAGCGAAAGCTTGAGGAGGCCGCGCGCAGCCGCCGGCGCGGCCGCCCGACGAAGGAGGAGCAGCAGGCGGAGCGGGAAACCGAGGCGGAGATACGCGAGAACCCGCCGCGCGCGGTGCCGCTCACCGATCCGGGTTTCGTCCAGCGCTTACGGGAGTGGTTTGCGACGGTGCAGCCCGCAGCCGGCGCGCGCCTGTGGAACATCAAAAGCGAGGACACGGCGCGCAGCTGGATTTCTCAGGCGGTAGCGGCCGCCGCGCGTGACGGTGTGACTTTTTCCATTCGGCCGGTGACGCCCAAGACGTTCCGGGATTCGTTTGCGATGCATCTTGTGCAGCACCAGGTGCCGCAGAAGGTGATCCAGACGCTGATGGGTCACAAGGACGCGAAGTCCACCGAGTGGTATACGCGGGTGTTTGCGCTGGACGTCACCCGCCAGCTCGGCGTGCGGTTCTCCATGGATGCAGAAGAGGCCGGCCGGCTGCTGCTGTCGCGCTGAATCTTAAAAGCGCGGCCAGGCGGCGATCTCAGGTCCGGAAGGGACGCAACAGGGTTTCCGGAACAAACGTGATGTTACCGCGCGCCCGGGAGCAGGCCACATAAAGTTTGTTACGGGACGGCGCCGGTAACGTACTGAGTTTCTCACGGGTAAAAAGGGGCCAGTGTGATGATCCGAGCACAATGCAGACGTCCTGAAAATGATCCAGCCCTTTGCTGGCTCCCCAGTTCATGGAGTAACAGCCGTAGCGATGATGTTCCCTGTAGAAGAGTTTGATAACCCCATCATCCTGATGTAGGGCTGCCGCCCGCACGCGATCGCTGACGGTTTCAATCAGGGTCGCATGCAGGCCGTGGGCCTCAATGCCGATGTTCAGGTGCGAGGATATAAATGTGCAGACAGTCTGCGAACAGCGCCACGTCTTGCTGAGCGTTTCCCTGTCAGGCATGATGCCCGCTTCGCGAAAGTGCGCTTCATAACGGATGATATCTTCATGCAGCGTGCCGTTGGTATTGCCGTCCCGGCTGGTATCAAACGTATGCTGATAAAAGTCGCCAGCGAGCAGTACTGATACATTTGCAGCACACAGCTTGAGCAGAAAGTTAAAATCGTGGCCGGCAAAGTCCTGAACTTCATCAATCAGTAACTCATCGAAGTAACGTTCGAGACGGGCGCAGACCGCGGGCATCATTTCGCGGTGCATCAACAGCAGCGAGAGCCGGTTGTGGTATATCCGTCCTGCCTGATCCTGAAAATGTAAACGGTGAGAACGTGAAATTTTCAGCCGCGGCTGCTCAAAGCTGAGCCCACGGGTACCCAGCTGGAGCTGCAGCAGGGGGCGGCAGCAGAAGCCGTGCAGGAACTCAAACCACGTCATGATGCGGATCCCGTCAGGAAGGAAACCAAACCTGCTGATAACTTTTGTTCTCAGGTGCCGCTCATTATTAACGGTGTGCGTCAGGATCAGAGTCCGGCTGCGCTCGGTGAGGCGCTCTGTAAGCAGTGTGGTTTTTCCAGAGCCGGCAACGGCAAAAATTACGCGCTTATCCATTCTATTGCCTCACGAATATATACGGGTACCGAGAGAGTATCGCCATGCTCCTGAAGCAGTCTGAAGGCCGCTTCAGCCTTACTCGTCAGCATATACTCCTGCACGGTCAGCGCGCGCCTTGAGGCTCCGAACGATGCCTCACACAGCGCGCTGTTGTCCCGGTAGAGGCTGATTTCAAACGTAGACCGGGCGTTATCTTCTTCTGCAAATATCCGCGTGTCCGCACACAATATTCCGGCATACCGATCGACGCAGTTCTGCTGATAGTTTCCGTCATTATCGCGCAGCGCCGCCACACGGTTTCCTAGAAGCCGCGCCAGCTCGAGGTAACGCCGGAAGCTCGTGCCACCGATGGCAATAACGTGCACGTTATCATCCTCGGGCGACCTGTTGGTGAGGCTCCGGTAGAAGGCCTCAATAAGTATGAACTCAGCGTCGCCTTCCACCAGAAGCACGCGGCCCGCCAGCGCAAACTCCAAGATATTATTATCCGGCGCTTTCATGAAAAAATTGGCGGTTTCTTCAGACAGATCCCGCAGCATAACGGGCCGGTTTTTGCCGAGCAGAATGGCGGAACGCAGGTTCAGACGTGAGGAAATGTGGCTGCTGTGCGTGGCCACGAACAGCTGAGTCTGGCGCTCCATGGCCAGCTTGCTCACGAGCTTTTTCATGCTCACGTGGCTGAGATGATTCTCCGGCTCTTCAAGCAGCAGCGCGTCCAACTCACCCTGCTCTTCCCGCCGGCGCAGCGCGAAGTCAGTTTTAATCAGGCACTGCCTGCCCTTACCACGGTTGCGGATGGATATACCTTCCTCCGTAATGTCCAGGTTCGCTTCCAGCCCCGCTTTTATGCCTGATCTGACGCTGAACTGGTAGGCGTCCAGTGCGCCATTGACCCCGGACAGGTGTTGCTCACGAAAATGGTTTTTCTGCTGCCGCCAGGTGTTCTCAAGCCGGTAGCGATCGGCCAATGGGACGCGGACGCCGTAGACAGCACGCGTGTACTCGTTCGCCGCGTGATCGCTGTCTATGCGCGCGCTGTCGAGCAACATATGGCGCATATATCTTCGAAAGCCGGCATAATGCGCGCCTGAAAACGTACTGAACTTTACGGCGTAATATTCATAGGGAAAATTCAGCGTATCCTGGTCCAGCACCTGCCGGATATCCTGACCGTATTCGTTCAGCATGGGGGCAATATGCATTCTGAGGCCGTCAGCATCCCTTTCGGAGAGGTTCTGGCGCCCGTTTAGATCAGGATTACCGCCTGGGCTGAGAAAGACGTCTGCAATGAGTTCCGGCAGAAGATCGGCTCGCCGCTCGCCCTCCTGGAAAACGGCCACAGCGTTCTGTGACAGCAGGGATTCCACACCCAGCGCCTCTACCCGATGCCTGCTGTCGCTGAGAACCAGATCCAGCGCGAGCAGAATGCTGCTTTTACCGGATTCGTTGTCGCCGATAAGCACGTTTCTGCCCGGCTCAAAGTTAAGCGTAAGGGAATCAAATTTTTTAAAGTTTCGGAGCATCAGGCTCGTGATGACAGGCATGATTTCTTCCAAAGTCAGGATAGCCGGAAGCTTGCTTCTCAGCCGATCGGTTTCATTTCCCGGGCAGCGCAACGCTGACTAGGCCAGAATTTGCCGCCTCGGATGCTCCCCGGTCGTCACGGGGTGAACTGCATGCTCTCAGGATAATGCCATGTATTCAGACGTAATTGCGTGAACAGGCGCATTTTCCGGCCATCTGCTCCAGGAGAGGCGCCCCCCTGCTAAACTTCGTGGGTCCCGCGCCCGAAGTAAACTAAACGTTCAGGGCAAGGCATGACTTTCATGCGACATTTCGCACTCACTGCCCGGAACGACCCGTACTGAATGTGTGCTGGAGGGAACTCATACATTCAGTGATGTGCACTGGCGGGAAGGAACGTTCTGAGAAGGCGTGTGTGCTGGCGGGAACGTCCGGAGTGTGAGCAGATTCAGTGTGCGCTGGCGGGAAGCAAAGGGTGTCAGACGTTATAAATGTGTGCTGAAGGGCTCATCCAGCCAGAATACGCAGGCATTTAACGCCTGAGGGGCCAGAAAAGGCCTGGAGGGAAAAGATTTTCAGGACGGGCAAGCTAAACAGGCTGAAAACGTGCGCGCTTCATAGACAAAATTTCCCACCAGCACACACTTTTCAAGCGCCAGACACGAGCGCTGCAAGTTACTGCCCGTCAGCACACATTATAAAAACGTTGGGTTGTCTTTACCCGCCAGCACACATCATAAAGCGCCGGGCACGCTTTCTCCCACCAGCGCACATTTATACGTCAGGAGGCTTCAGCTTTGGATTACGCTTGTGAATTATAAGGTAATTTTCACGTTCCTTGCGTACCAGCGAAAATTCCAGATAACCAATTTTCTTGAGCTGCTCCAGCGCTTTTTTGATAGTGCGGTTCTGTTCACTGACGGAGCTGTTGAGTGAAAGACGTTCGCGAAGCCGCGAAAACCCAACGGGCACAGGGTTTGCCGGCAGACTTTCTATAAAGGTGTAAATTGCCTGCGCCGCTTCCTTCTTGGGAAGAGCTTTAATCGCGTGTTGCTGCAGTAACACACGATAATCCAGCTGAAACAGTTCCCAGAGTTTTTCATCGGCTTCAAGCTGAACAATATCTTTATCCGCATCAAAATAGCCCGTTTTCAGAAGGCCGGTCTGATAGCTTCCACGTACGTCCTTACCACGTTTGAAGGAGATTGATTTGTTACGAAGCTTACCCAGTGATTCATGTATCGCATTACGTAAACGGGCGTCTATGCGCTTTGATGAAAATCCACAGCCCTTGGCAAATTCTGAGAATTTCAGCTCTATGGTGTTTGAATGGAGTCCATACTTGCTGAAAGCGTAGATGACGCCGATCCAGACCTTGAAGTCACAATCCATATCAAGCCGGGGCCCGGCTATATTAATATTGTCATATCCTTCAGCCCGGGCTATCTCCAGCTGAGAAAACAATTCAGAGGCATCGACAACGTTATTTTCACCCTGAGATTTCGTCGGCTTGGGAACGAATACGCCCAGCCGCATAAGTGCAACAGGTTGAACGGTATTGTTGGAATTAACTGTGAGCTGTTTTTCCTTACTGACCATATCACTATACAGCGCATCGCCTATAAATGATTTATCTTTCATGGTCTTACCTATAGCTCCCTCACAATTTACGCTGCTGTGGATGTTTCATGCTGTTATCCCGCCAGCGCACACAATACATCCCTCCAACACACATTACCACCCCGCCAGCACACATGAAGTTCCCGCCAGCACACATAAATATCCCGTCAGCACACATCGGGGTTGCCCGTTTTATCAGACACAGCAAGGTCTGCGAGGATCCGGGATCTATTTGGTACTATAAGGATCTTACTGGATACTATATTGGATCGGGCCTGTGTATTTGTGGATAAAACAGATTGGCCCGCATACAACCGGCCTAACGCGCCTTCGGCTTGTTCAACCGGCACGCAGCCCACAAAAAATTTGTGAACTGCGCGCCGGTTACCGTTAAACCGACTGTGTTTATTCAGGAGCGAAAATAGCTTTTCAAAATCTGGCACAGAACTACGCTGAAGAACGTCTGAATCTGGGTGACTTGGTTCATCTGCCGCCCTATTAAACCTTTCTCGTCCGTAGCGGCAGCGAGTGCCCCCTACGGAGGGATCATTAAAGGATCAATTCTGGCAGTAGATCGGGCCCTTACCCCTCAGCATGGACAGATTATCGTTGCCGAAGTTGATGGCGAGCTTGTACTGAAGCGTCTGCTGCTTAATCCCGTTCCTGCGCTGCAGGCCTTAAGCGGAGACAATACGTTAAGCTTCATTGATGCATCAACAGAGCTGCCAGTATGGGACGTTGTTGCCTATGCGCTTACCGATATCGCCGGACTTTGCAGCCTGATCGGCGGAAGAGCGTGAACGGGTGAATATCGACCTTGCGGCTTCGGGCGTCGCTTACAAAGAGCGCATGAATATGCCGGTGCTGGCCGCCGAGGTTGAGCGCCAGCCCCCTGAACAATGGCGCGAATATTTTCGCGTGCGTCTGGCCTGGTACCGACAGGCAGCACAGAAGTTCCCTCGGGGTCATGACCCCATATATGCTAAACCCGAGAGCGAGAAATGATGAGGTGTTCAGCCGGGAGCCTTAAGCTTTCATGCAGACAGCAACTATCTGACTTTTGCTACCGTTCAGGACAAATCCGCTGATTGCATTGTGAAATTCCACCCCGACAAAGGTCCAGCTGCGATCACGCACATCTTCGACTCTGTTAATCGGGCCGCTCTGACTGAAATAAAAGTCCGGCTTCATCTCAAAGATCCCCGTAGAGTGCACGCAGTTCGGCCAGCACCGGCGCCGCCCCAGCATCCGCCACCGCGTCAAGGAGCGCTTCTTCCAGCCGCAGGTACTCCTCCGTCGTCATGGCGATATGGGTGCCGTCCAGCCCGAGAACCGCCCTTCCCCCTCCGCGCGCGGCAAGTACAGGGACACCCGGCCGGCGGTCACGAACAGGCTGAACTGCGGCTCCTGCCCGGGCAGCTGCGGCAGCCGGTTTCCGCGCACCTCGGCGCGCAGGATAACGTCGGCCACCTCCGCTGTCAGAACAAGGTCGTCCATAACCAGACCGGTGGTCGCGGCCCAGGCCTTCAGGCTTTCCCCGTCCGGCCGCTGCGCCCGGACGACCAGCGGGAAAACGACCTTCGGGCGCGCCGGCGTGCAGATGCAGGCGATTGCCTCATCCGGAAAGGCGTTTAGATTCAGGGCGCCGGAGGAGAGAGGACGCAGCAGGAACTCCGCCTAGGTGGCGTCCACGCCGTGCGGCACGGCCGCCATAAAGGCGTCCGTTTCGGCCCGGTAGTCCACGCCATTGAGATCGAAGGCCCGGTTGATATAGTAAGTATCGACGGGAATGCCGTTTTCCGTGGCGTAAACTAGGGCGTCAAAGGTGATGCCCTGCAGGGCCTCCATCGTGGACCAGCTCATGAACGCGCTGCCGGTCTGGCAGGCCGCATGCGCCTGCACAAATAGCCAGCGCAGCTCAGCCGGCTTCAGTGACTGGCGGCCGAAGGTTTCCCCGCGAACCACCTTCCGGTAGAGCGTCTCCCGCGTGCCGCCCGGATCGGCCTGGAGGGCAAAAAAAGCGTCGTCCGGTGGGGCGGACTTCAGCGCGCCGTCGAGCAGGCGTTCATCAGCGACCTCAGGTACCGAATCATTGACATGACTGAAGATGATCTGAAACTGGCGCGGCGGCTGGAGTCTGCTGGTTTTATCCGGTCACTGAGGGAGGAGAGCAAAGAGGGGCGCTACCGGTTCATTCCCCATAACAGTCCGGTTTTCCGGCGTGATTAATGCCTTATGAATATAAACCTGCATGCGGCGGTAAATCTCTCCGTTATGCAGGTTTCCTTCATAAAATCACTTTGGATGCCTTAAAAGATTTTTTTCCAGTCATCCTAAGTATTTCTTCCTGATTCACTGCATTTAGCAGGTTTGGGTTTGTTAAATTCCACAGATCCGAAAAAAGGGAAAGTCGGAACAAACAAAAACTGAGGCACAGGTGTTTACTCATTACCACCTGCAATTTCATCCCGTTATACTGTGAGAAAACAGGAGGCTGGCGTGAAACTGAAAATGCAGGAAATGAGACTGTTTAACCTCGTTTTTGAGAGCGATGCCGGCTGGATCCTCGATTTCTCCAACCGTTCGCTGTCGGCTTTTTTTGATGAAGAGCTGAACATTGATATTGATGATGAACGTTATCAGGAGGATGGAACCTCAAAAGCCAAACGAGTCAGATGTCTGCTGAAGCAGGTGGATCGCGATACCGCCCTGCGGGTTCTTGGTGCCCTCTGGCAGTACAAAATGGAGTCCATGCCTGAGCAGGCCGAACAAAGCCGTAATGACTATCTTGCACTCATTTCCCGTCTGGAAAACGCTGACACCGATGCAGCCAAAGGTGCTAGGGCTGCTCAGGTATGGAACGGTGTTGACTGGCCTTCACTGATAGCCGAAATGAACGCGATGAAATCCCTAGCCCCCCATCCCCGGGGGTTCAGGTTTGAAAGCTGGCTTGCTGAACTGTTCAGTACCTTTAAGCTTGCCCCCCGTTCGTCATTCCGTAACACGGGTGAACAGATTGACGGCAGCTTCCGGCTGAATGATGACTTTTACCTGATGGAAGCAAAGTGGCATCAAAACCGAACGCCGGCGGCAGATTTGCACGTATTCGAAGGGAAACTCAGCACCAAGGCAAAATGGGCACGGGGAGTGTTCATCAGCTGGATGGGGTTTACTGATGAAGGTCTGACGGCCTTCGGTAAAGGAAAACGGGTGATCTGTGTCAGTGGTTATGATCTTTATCATTCACTCAGTCACGGTATCGCTCTGCCCGACCTGCTGGAAGCTAAGCTCCGGCATGCGGCTGAAACCGGGGAGCCTTATGCTGAGTTCGACAGGCTCTATTCCCTAATGGACAAAATACCCGGCACAACGAAATAACCTGCCGGGTAATACAATATATTACCCTGAAGAGAGTGGCTTACTTCGCCCAGTCTTCAAGTATTAATCCCGGCACTCGCTCGAACTCCCGCGTATTGTTCGTCACCAGCACGGCGCCGGCCGCGATGGCGTGCCCGGCAATCGCCGTGTCGTTCGGGCCGATCGGCGTGCCGGCCAGCCGCAGCGCGACCCGGATGTCCGTGGTGGCATCCACCGCGGCGCGATCCCAAGGCAGGACGGCATCGAGGCGGGTGCAGAATTCATCAACTAGCTGTACGTGGCGCGGCGAGGCCTTCGGTCCAGTGGCACCGAAGCGCATCTCCTGGTAGGTGATGGCCGAAACCACGATGCGGTTTCCGCGCAGCACCGCCTGCCCGAGGCGCTCACGAACGGCTTCCGGCTGCTCGCGCATGATGAATGAGCAGATGTTGGTGTCCAGCATATACGTTTTGTTCACAGGTCAAATCGTCCTTCATCGCTGACAACGTCCTCGCGCTCCGCCATAAAATCCGGATCGGCTTTTTCTAGCTCAAAGAATGAGCTCCAGGTCGGGCGGACGGGGCGCAGAATGATACTGTCCCCTTCCCGGACGATCTCCAGCTCGCTCACGCCCTCAAAATCCAGATCGCGGGGCAGACGGATGGCGCGGTTGTTACCGTTTTTAAAAATAGAAACTGTTCTCATCATTACCTCTCATGCCCGGAGCCGCCGGGGCGGATGAAAAGACATCCTCAAATACTGAAATCTGGTTCATATGTATAGTATATGCAGATGGATGGCATATGTATAGATGTAGTATATGCAGATGTTAAACATATACGTATGCCATGCCTATGCAGATGCAGAACATATGAATATGTCATTGATATCCCTGTTTCTCTCCTTTTCCGGCTGAGATCCGAAAAAAGGCATAACCGGATGTTTCCAACATTAGTAGGTCCTACCTAGGAATTGAACGACTTTTTCCAGTTTGAAACTAGCTTTCATTGTATGCTTAAGACCCGCGAAATGGCGGGCTTATCTTTTTATGGAGGAATTGATGATTTACCAAAAAAAAAGCTCAAATGGCCAGTCTGGTGAATATTTTTTCGCGTATTGGATTTCACGTAATTTTGGTTGGCCATGTAGGTTGCTTGACATAGATATAGGTATCGACGCCCAAGTAGAGATATTAGATGATAATCAACACACAACAGGAGGGTTTATAGCGGTTCAAATAAAAACGACAGATGGTAATAACCCTAATGTTCCTGTCAACGTGGATAATCTTTTATATTGGAAGACTTTCAATGATCCTGTAGTAATTGTTTCAATAACTACAAAAACTTTAATCCCTAGAATATATTGGAAGCACTTGGATGGTGATACCTTAGATAATCTGTTGCAAACTATAGGAACTAAAGGAACACAGTCTGTATCAGTTATATTTGACAAATCGAAAGATTGTCTTTCTGTAGAAATGAAAAGTAATTGGAAAAATCTTTGGTTACCTCGTGAATTTAAAAAACTTATTGAAAATGCTAAATACTTGTATAACACTTCACGAGAATGGATAGACCACTTTGAAAATGACGAAGGGCCAATATATGATCTTAGTTTTCTTGCTCCTGCGTTGAATGATACCTTTTTTTTAAAAGAAGAAATTGAATATTTATTAATTAACAAGAGTAAGATAGAAGAGCAATATCCTATATTTGACGACGCCATTTTAGCTGCCGATGGTTTTATAAAGTGCAGTGAAAATTTCTTACCGAAAGTTTTTGAAAAGCAGCCGGATGAAAACTTTTATGATTATTTAGGTGGAAATAAAATTCATCATGATCTTCTGGATTTTATTATAATGAATAATCGATATTATGGCAGGAGAAGTTAATTTTAATAATGACCGAATCTATGTTCGGTCATTATTAGCAACCTTCAGAAAATCAGTAGGGTTAAATTCTCTTGGTCTGCCGGCATTTCTTTTCATGGATCACGAACCCTTGTTGTGGATTAATTAATCTACAATCCGGTTGATGCTTTCGTAAAGTGCTTTTAACTAAAATTTTACTTTTGGTGACGATGAGGTAAAAAGGATAAAACGGGGCGGTATGGAGCATTACCGTCCGGCCAGTCTGATCCCGCCTTTCAAGCGATGTTTCCCTTTAGGCACTCAGGCATGAACAAATTTAACCCGTAATGCAGGTTTGTATCTTATAAGCGTAAATTTATCCCTGTAGTTGTCAATTCAGCATAAATGCATTTTTAGGTCTGATGAGCCATTTTGTCAGATTATTCACTGTATGCTGTTCATACCTCTTTCCTGATTCAGAAGATCCGAAAAAAGGCAAAGTCGGAAAACGGGCAAATCATTGCGGTGTGGCTTATGCAAAGGCAGGCTTAGTTTGCGAAAGAGGTATCATGGTTCCCCCGACGTGATCATGGACAGGCGTGACGATGAGCGATAACCGAAACGATGCAGTTCGCAATATGTGGGCATTAGCCGGGAGTTCATTGACTGGAGAGAAATGTCAGGAAGAGTTATTCCGCATCTCACGTGATGATATTGATGCCATGGAGGGGCTCTCGCCGGACAAATGGCCAACGACAGGAAAGACAGAAATTAACTGGGATTTGTCAGTTCAGGGGCGCAAATATACGGTTGACCTTCCTGATCCAGGAGTATTACAGCCTGCTGACTGTGCACATGTTGATGTTGGGTCTATGGTCCTGGGGAAAGCCTCTTTCGCTGATTTTGATCCTTTGCTTCATAACCGCTTTCGCCTGACTGATTCCATGCTCTGGACGGAACTTGAACCCCTCAACTTAGGGAGGGTAATACTGCATATCGCAAAAGGATGGCCTATCTCACCTGTCTGGTTATGTATTCACGAATATGGTGGATTTCATTTCGGTGGTGGGACCCATTGTTATCAAGTATTGAAACGCTCTGCATCACCTCATTTCTACTTTCTGGCTGAGCCGGATAATGTACCTGCAATGAACAGGTTACTTACAGTTCAGTGGGTAAGAATTTGATGCCCCCGAAGTGTCGTGACGGCAGGATCGAAGAGGTCAATCACTACTGAAGGCAGAACGAAATGAACAGAAAGCGCCGCGAAGTTGAATCCCGCTGGCTGATAAGCCGGCAGCCGTCACAGCGTACCGGTAGCGAAGCACTGAAATTCTCCGATGAGTGCTGGGCGGGCAGTCTTCGTCTGTCGGCCAGTCAGTCAGTTCACTACGACCTGGTGATGGCCAGCATCCGCTGGTCCCTGATCCGCTGAGGGAAACCCGGGGGGGCTCACCAGAGTGCTCAAATCTGACCCGGCATTCATTCTTTTTAAATTATTCCGCGACGACGAGGCCCCCATTCTCCCCGGAAATTTTCCGGTAACACGGAGCCGCGATTTTTTTTGATTCTGTGTTACCGACAGAGCGAAACGGCAGACAGATAATTGCTGGCAGGACTAAAAATGGAGCTCTTCACATGAATTACACTCGAACGGCCTCGCCGGCAGATGTTCTGAAAACGCTAAAAAATTATTTTAATGGGCTACAGTCTCCCCCCTTGCGAAAAGCCTCATGGCCGATGATAGAGCGGCTGATCACCCGTGAAACCGAGGTGCGATCCATCTGGAAAGAAATCGCCCGATACGGCCTGAGCTGGCAGCAATGTTACTCGCTGCTTGAGCAGATCGTGTTTGCCGGCCAGTTCGGAACGGAGGAAGCCGTCGTACGGCTCAAGGCTGACTACAGCCAGCTGGCCAGCCTCAACAACGACATCGTACAGTTGGCCACACAACTTGCGGTAAAAATGGATGCACGTGAGCACATTCTGAACCGCAACAGTTTTACGCTGGATAACACGGTTCATATCGCCGATCTGATAGATAAGGCCGCGGCCGGAAATGGTCATTACCGTTCCCGCGTGCGAGAACCGCTCCGGTCACTGGGGATTTATGAGTTGAAATACTGGCCATCCCTGCAGGAGATTCTGCGCACCCTCGCCAGTGAGCCCGTGGAGACAGGCTTTTTGGAGGAAAGTGACAGGGCACTGGTTTCTGGACGCGGAGAGCTTGTCCCGGATTATCTCCGGGAGCTGTTCAGCCATATTGAAACTGCCAGAACCTGTCACTGGGGGCTGCCGGAAGGGTTCAGGCTGACTGATGCCAGTCTGGCGGCGCTGGCGACGGTCTCGCTTGATCTGCCTGAACCTGCCAGTGTTGCAGCGGTTAAAATGCACCGGACCCGGTTAAGCCGGGAAGGGTTTCCCGGCGCATGGCCGATCCGCAAAAAGAAATCCGCAGCCGGGAAGCCGCGGGGAGATGACACGCTGGTCAGACCTGAGTCGGGCGCTTAATCCTTCGAAAGCGGGCCAGCAGGGCGGCCACCAGGGCCGGAGGAATGTTGAGTCCCGCGCGGGTGAAGGTGTCCGTGGTCATTCGTTTAAACGCAGGCTCTGTCGCACGAAGCCGCGGGATGGCATCCGGCGCCAGAGCCTGCAGCTCCCGGACGCGGGCCGCTGCATCGATATACTTCTGAGCGGATGTATAAGCCTGTTTGTTGGTGTTACCACACCAGTATTCAATCATGCCTTTCCGAGAACGCGGTGGCCAGCCCCTCTTCAATCACCGGTACAGCGAGGTCAACAACCGGGGCCAGCAGGGTGCACACATTCGTGGGCCAGCTGATACACCGTGCGCTGCCTGTCGGAAAAGGCTCCCGCACCCAGGCTGATGGCGATGTGTTTTCGGGGTGGGGCTTCCTTATTTCTGGGGTACCATACGTGCGGAACATCGTCGCTAAAATCAACCCCCACATAGGTCCGGCTGCGGTCGCGGCTGCCATAGCGTTTCTCCATTTCCTGGATGAAACGGCTGGCGTAGCTGGTAGAGTGACGCTGAGGTCAATGGATTGTATTTGTTTGATTTTTTTCAGTTAGCTCGTCAATACTGCATTAAAGGCCACATGGGTATGGCCTTTACTGTTACTGATGACGCGAACCGTTATCAGGCCATCCCTGAAAAATCCAGCTGTTGGACCTGTACCATATCAATCAGCCCATCGAGATCCAGTTTCCGGCGTTCACGCACAATGTCCTCATAGACCTGCACCATCAGAGCGTACTGGCGGCCCGCATCCGGATCATCATTGTGCTGTGTTCTGATACGCCCACCGTAACCTTCACATGTATAATTCCCGACTTTCCCCTCATCAATCCACTGCATCAGTGCGGCTATCTGGTTGTGGCGGCCCCAGGACTCCGGGTAGCCGCCAAAATTCAGGGGAATACGGCAGCGCGACGCATAGTGCTTCAGTATGCTGATTTTTTCCTGAACATCCGTGTAATGGCTGTCCTGATTGGCCTTCTGGCGTACAGCGCTAATCTCGCGAAACATTTCAAGGGTCAGGGCAACCTGTGCCACTTCCCCGCAGACGTCCTGGTTAGGCTCAGGTTGCATCAGAGAGAGGATCTCATCACTGGCCAGGCTCGCGTCAAACGCCGCCAGGCTGCTGCGGTCCAGTTCAAAGAACCAGAACATGCGCTGCAGATAAGTCTGGCGTACCAGCGCTTCTGCAGTGATATTTTGATTGTTTTTGAAGCGGCGTCCCAGTACGGGAACGGATCTCCCGCTATTGGTATACGCTATCTGCTGTTGCTGGCAGATCTGAAAAAAAAGGCTGATACGCTGGCTTAGTGGAATGTTGTCCTGAACCTGCCCAACGCGGCCATGGTGACGGTCAATACCTTGGGCAATAAAGGACCGGACCACATCTGAGCGCGTCGGTTTAAAACCGGAATCCACGGACGCGATAATGTGATCAATTTCCGTGAGCTGTTGCTGGGGAAGACGAATTTCAAGGCGCTGATCTTTACTTTCCACTGGACTCTCCTTTTTTTTGTACGGTGCATCCCGTTAGTGTACGGTTTCTTACGTACAATGTACAGCGTCTACCGTACGCTTTTTTACTCTCTTCATCTCAGATCCGTTTTCTGTAAGAACCGGATCTTCCGGCGCGGGTGGCGGTTTTCTGCGCAGATTACTATATGTAGCGGTTGAAGTAGCTGGTCAGGCTACCAGATATAGTGTCCTTGCTGGATCAGCGTCCCATGAGAAGGGGCTTTGCCCCGCCCTGCCGACGTGCTGTGCTTCCGCTTACTGCCGTATCGGGAATAAGTCGGATCATCCATGTAAGGCTATGCGGTTATTTATTAGGGTGTCTATATGCACGCTTACTATCAGGTAGGTGATGTTTATACATGTAAATATAATGCATTGAATATTAACCTTTAGTTACTGATGCAAGAGTATGCGTTCTAAAATGAGCCAGGCGTCATAACTACGATGAGTTATTACTGCAAATAAAGGAAGTGCCGTGGGCTATGAAGAAATGATTGACACCCTCATCGATGATGGTCATCAAAAGGTGACGCTGTTTAGCTGCCTTTTGCACACCGATGATGGATCGGCAGAGGTGTATCTCATTAACAGCGATGATGGCGATACTATTGCAAAAAATCTTCGCGAGGCCGGGGGACACAGTGGATGGACATTATGCTACTGGCCAGTTTCACATTCTTCAGATTCTGTTTTACATGAAATCTGGCCACTGGATCTAAGTAAGCGTGATGACTCCGTTGCACAACTGAGTCTTTTTGGCTGAGGCTGTGCGGGATTGAGTAGAAATGGAGTGACGGATGATAACTCAGGTAGACAGCCTTACTAGCGGAGCGATAGGCGCTATTTCTCATCCATTGACCGTTCAGGTCCTTAATCAAGGGCCGGGGATATGGGGAAATGTGGCCACCGGGCTGATCACTGCCGGTGCGGCGATTGCGGCGGTGATGCTGACGCACCGGTTCACATTAAAACGTGAGAGGCAGGCGTCAGAGGAAAGGATGCGGAGGGAGCGGTATTTCATCGCGACCGAGCTGGTCTTCCTGCTGGAGCGGTTTGCCCAGCATTGTGTGCTTTCAGCAATTGAGTCCGGAGATTATGACGATAATGGCCAAATCATGTTAGAGCATTACCTCCCTGAAATCGGTTATGCCGGAGTAACCGGTGACTGGCGCTCTCTCCCTCACGCGCTTATGTACCGAATAAGCGAGCTTCCTGTTCTTCAGGAAGAAGGGCGAAAATCAATCCGCGCAGCGTTCGAAAACGATACTCCGTATGATGGAAGCGACGGCCTGCACGAGCTTAATAACCAGTCCTGCAGGCTCGGACTTCGGGCCATCAGGATTTCACGTGAACTTAGGCGAACCTGCGGCATGCCTGATGACGGGTTTTCAGCGCATCACTGGTCTGCCTGGCGCGTTCTTTCAGTCGTCAGGGCTAGACTGATCAATGCAGAGCTCATGTATGCCCGTAGCCACCATAAAACAATGACCGCACTCAGCAAACATCCTTTACCAGCCACCCCGGCTGAAACAGAGTTTACTGACCAACGAAAAGGAGAGGTATCGTGAACGGTCTCGTATCCTGGGGGCATTCAAACTCACATCAGCCTGTGCAGTTGCCAGTCGCAATTGACTATCCGGCCGCGCTGGCGCTGCGGCAGATGGCTGCGCAGCATGATGAGTATCCGCAGTACCTGCTGGCTCCTGAGGTCAGCGCCCTTCTCCATTACGTGCCGGATCTGCACCGCAAGATGCTGTTCACCACGCTCTGGAATACCGGCGCGCGTATTAACGAGGCGCTGGCGCTGACCCGGGGGGATTTCAACCTGGCACCGCCCTACCCTTACGTACAGCTGGCCACGCTTAAGCAGCGTAGTGAGAAAGCCGCCCGCGGTCCGGGACGCGCTCCCGCCGGTATAGTGCCGCACCGCCTGGTGCCGCTGTCCGATCCGCAGTACGTGGCCCAGCTGGAGATGACGGTCGCCACGCTGAAAATTCCGCTGGAGCGGCGCAACCCGGAGACGGGCCGGACCGAAAAGGTCAGGCTCTGGACGGTGACCGACAGAACGGTGCGGACCTGGCTGAATGAGGCCATCGCAGCAGCAGCCGGTGACGGAGTCACTTTCTCCGTGCCGGTGACACCGCATACTTTCCGCCATAGCTATGCCATGCATATGCTCTATGCGGGCATTCCGCTGAAAGCGCTGCAGAGCCTGATGGGGCACAAAAGTATGAAGTCCACCGAGGTTTACACGAAGGTGTTTGCGCTGGACGTGGCTGCGAGGCACAGGGTGCAGTTCCATATGCCTGGAACTGAAGCTGTTGCGATGCTCAAAAATAAGACCTGATGTATTCAATATGTAACGTGTCATTTAAAAAATCTCTAATTTTTTCATATTGCTAACTCCGCCCCTACTAAATAAATCGACCTTATAATCAAATAATCATGAGATTCCATGATTATTTGATTGCATGATTTTGTAATTACATAATCTTTTTCATTGAGTTTTAAATTTACGCACGTATAGTTACAGGATTACAGGATTACAGGATTACAGGATTACAGGATTACAGGATTACAGGATTACAGGATTACAGGATTACAGGATTACAGGATTACAGGATTACAGGCGCAATTTTACTTTCTTAAGGTATACGTATGGCTAAAGTCATTTCGTTTTTGAACGGTAAGGGCGGGGTTGGTAAAACGACTACTTCGATAAATGTAGCTACAGCAATCGCAAAAAGGGGGGCCAAAGTAATAGTAGTCGATACTGATCCACAGAGTAGCATCGGAAACTGGTACAACGAGGATAAATGCCTGTTTGACGTAGCCGATGCCGGATCAGAAAAAGAAGTCTACTCGGTAAGGAAAACTTTGAAATCATATGATTATATAATCATAGATGGTGCAGCTGCGATATCTGCTATTTCAGCTGCTGCAGTCATGGTTTCCGACGTAGTTTTAATCCCAGTTACACCTTCACCGCTGGATTTTGCTGCCTGTGGCGCCATCATTGCTGTGATTGAAGCGCGGCAGGAACTGCAACCAATTAAGGCTAGATTTGTAATAACCAAAAAGGTCAATACAGCCAAAATGCTGAGCGTTCTTAAGGCATCGATTGAAGATACTGGCATTCCCGCGCTACGGACAGGAACGACTCAAAGGCAGAGTTACATCAAAACAATGATGGATGGCGGTACCGTTTTTGACACGGACGATTCTAATGCGAAAGGTGAAATCGACGTACTAACAAACGACATTCTGGAATTATGCCAATGAAAATGAAACTCGGTGCTAGCAAAAGTACAATGCATGCGGTTGACGCTATCCACAAGCCGGGATTACCGACGAAAAAACTCCAGATGAACATTCCTGAAGATCTGCACAAGTCTTTTAAGCTGGCTTGTTTGAAGCTGGACAGGGACATGACAGATGTAACAATCGAGCTCATTAATGAATGGATGGCAAAACATCAGTAATTCCTAGATTATGTAATCATGTAATCATGTAATCATGTAATCATGTAATCATGTAATCATGTAATCATGTAATCATCCATTGGTTTCTGTGTTTATGCGGCAGGTATATGAACGGATTAAAAATTATGCTTTCTGGGTTTCTGGGCTTTAAGCCGATGAGTTCATTGAGCGATAGAGATAGAAAGAGCGCTGCTGAATGGGGATTCCTGCTGAGCACACTGTTTATCGTGCCGCTTTTTTTCATGCATGAAGCCAGTGAGCTTGTCAAAATCGGTATGCAACTGCTGTGGGGCGCCTGTGTTTCGCGCGCTGCATTCCTGGCCAACGGCGGCTGGAAAAAGAAAAATTCCGGATGAATGAAATCTTAATGCAGAAGAATCTATGAGAAGACAGGAAGAACTGACTTGCATGCTGACGCAGATGCGTGGACACGGGATGATGCTCACAACAAGTACTCAGTCAGCCGATATGTTTAAGGGCCCCGTCCGCAGGCGCCGCCCGGCCTTTGATGACTGGCTTCATCAGCTTTCGCGCAAGGACAGGGTTCCGCGCGGACGATACTTCCGCGGAAAGCGACCGGGCAAACCTCTGATCATTGTGGATGAGTTCTGGCAGTAATTTTCATGAGAAGGCAGGGCAACAAATAGACGTTTGCCTGCTGTGCCCTGCGGTACAGTTTACATCACGCGCGCCACCGGAATGTCACTCCAGCGCGTGGTCCACGCCGGTGAGAGCATGTCCCGCTTCATTTTCCATTCCGTATTCACGCCCTGACCGGCAAACCACACACTGCCCAGCCCGGACTGATTGATCCCGTCAAGAACCTTCATCAGCTGCGCACTGTTTGCTCGTGGCTTATCTTCATCGAACAGATTAAGCTGACTTACGCCGTTAGGCGTAAAATCGTCGAGCATTATCCCGGCCTTCATATAACGTCGCCCTTCAAGCCAGATGCGATCAAGAGATCGCATGGCAACTTCGATCACGTCACGTGTGTCCTGTGTTGGAATGGTGAGACTCTCGCCGGCGCTATTCCCATAAAATATTTCACCCTGCGCATGCGGCGAAGTGCGGATAAAGACGCTGATGCGCCGGCAGAACTGCCGCTCCTTTCTGAGCTTCTCCGCAGCCCGGGTTGCGTACTGACACAATGCCTCCTGCATCCGCACCTTCGACGTGATTCTCTCGCCAAAGGAACGACTGCAGACAATCTGCTGTTTCGCAGGCACAAACTCTTCGAGGGGAATACAGGATTCCCCGTTAAGTTCCCGAACAGTACGCTCCAGCACCACGCTGAAGTTTTTACGGATAAGGGCAGGGTGGGCGCGCGACAGCTGCAGGGCGTTTTCAATACCCATTAGATTAAGTCGCTTACCGATGCGCCGCCCGACACCCCAGATTTCTTCCACGGGCTGGTTCGCCAGCAGGGTTTCGGTGCGCTTAGGATTACCCGGCGTCAGCGCCAATACACCGCGGAACTGCGGCCACTCTTTGCTGGCCCACTGAGCTGATTTGGCCAGAGTTTTTGTCGGCCCCATCCCAACGCCGACAGTAAGGCCCGTCGTAGCCAGCACGTGCACGCGCAGGCGCCGGCCAAAATGTTCAAAGTTTTCGCAGAAATCAATGCCAGTCAGGTCCAGGAACATCTCATCAATGGAATACTGCTCAACGCGGGGTGTTATCTCTTCCAGCGCGGTCATGACGCGCTGAGACATGCTGTGGTAGAGCGCGTAGTTCGAACTGAATACATGAACGCGCTCGCTAAAGTCCTGATTTTTAATCTGGAACCACGGTGCACCCATTTTGATACCCAGTTTTTTTGCGCCCACGCTGCGCGCGATGACGCAGCCGTCGTTGTTTGACAGCACAACAACGGGTTTACCGCGGAGATCGGGGCGAAACAATGCCTCGCAGCTGGCGTAAAACGAATTGACATCGGCGAGGCCAAACATGGACATGGTCACCTCCGGCGAGCCCGGGTACTGTTAAAGAACCATGTAACAACACCGAGCAGCTGCAGTTCCTCCGGATAGATTACCGGATAGGCCGGATTCATCGGGAGCAGTGCCAGCGTGGGCTGTAGCTGCAGACGTTTGACGGTGAACTCACCGTTGACCTCCGCGATCACGATGTCGCCGTGAGCCGCATTCTCTGCCCGATCAACCACCATGACGTCACCATCGCAGAGACCGAGGTCCCGCATACTGTTTCCACTGGCGCGCACGAAGAAGGTCGAGGCGCGCCGGCGGATGCAGAGCTCATTCAGATCGAGTTCTTTCTCAACGTAATCCTGAGCGGGGGAGGGGAAACCGGCGGCGCACGGATCAGCATACAGCGGCACACGGACGCGGGGCGTAAACAGGGGTGGCCAGAGCAATGTCAGGCCTGCTGCATAGTTACCCGGATTCATGACCAGATGCTCCGGTTATACTGTCGTGTCACTGCAGAAACTCTGTTGAAATTGCGCATAAAATTCCTCCTCTTATTTTACTGTTTATATGTACAGTATTATTGAGGTGAATTAATCTGGCAAGAGGGAGCGAAGCGGCCATGAATAAAAGCGAAGCCATGTGTCTGACAGGATGGGGAATTTTATGACGGACAGCCCGACTTTCAGTGCCAGGCTGATTTAATGAGAATGCGGAATGTATGTATCGGGCGTAAGCAGTCCATGCCGGCATCGGTGAAATGACGCTTCCTCGCCACGGCTGTTCGTTCCTCGCTGCGCTGCGGTACGCCTCAGCCGGGCCTGCGGCGAGCGTTACAATTGCACGTTCAGGGAAAGAAATATGCAGCCTTATTTCTCTTCGGGATTGCTTAATCCGGAAACGATACCCGGCGGAGAGATACCCATATAGAGTTTTGTGAACGGTAAGGGCATTAATCTTTTTCTGCGGGTAAAGCCCCGATAAGCTCACTTCCCTGGTGATGAATATTGCCTACTTTTTTACTGACAGGATGCCAGGTAAATGCTTTTTCCGGAACGGCAGCATCATGGGCAATTTCTTCTGCACGCGCTGGAGACGTTTCATGGCTGAGCCATTCACGAACGGCATCAGGCGTAATCACCAGCGGCCGCCTGTCATGTATATCGACCATGCCCTGATTGCTGGCTGATGTGACAATCACGAACCCCTCTTTGCCGTGATCCTGACCGTACGGCTGCCTGCCGATGGCGGCGAAGAAAAGCGGCTCCTTTTTTTTGTGAAATATGAAGAATGGCTGCTTCTCACCACCTTCTTTCTGCCATTCGAACCAGCCGTCAGCAGGCACGATAGCGCGGCCATGATTCCAGAGAGGCTTAAACATGCGGCCGCTCGCTGCCGTCTCACCGCGCGCGTTGATAAGCGGCTGCTTATCCCACCATTCCGGTCCGTAGCCCCAGTACACCGGATCGAGGCGCAGCGAATCTTCCTGTTCGTTTAGAAGAAGTACTCTAGTGCCTGGTGCTACGTTAAAGCGCCCGACAGGTTCCGGATCGAATGTGATTTCGTCCGGGCTCAGGCCGAGTGCATCAAAATAATCATCGCGGCTGCTGTACTGCGCAAATCTTCCACACATAGGTACCTCCTTCTGTTGATGTAAGGATAGCGACGTATACTGATATCTGGAGTATTAATTGCGCCTGCGCGACGGACACCTGGTCGTTATCAGGTTCACCTTACAAGGCTGAAAAGCTGTAAAGAATGGAGCAATTCATGGCCTTTCAGAGTCCGGCCCAGAACTACACCGAAACGCGCCTGAGTCTGGGCGATCTGGTGCATCTTTCCCCATACTCTGCCTATCTCATGCGAAGCGAAATCGACTGGCCTGATGTCGGTATTGTTAAAGGGTCCGTGCTGGCCATCGATCGGGCGCTGAAACCGGCACACGGTCAGCTTATCGTGGCCGAGCTCGACGGGGAGATGACGCTGAGGCGCCTGCTGCTCAATCCGGTTCCCGCCCTGCAGGCGCTGGACGCGGATGAAACTGTTACTTTGCTTGATATAAGCCAGCCGCTCCCCGTATGGGGTGTGGTTGCCTATGCCCTCACGGACGTAGCCGGGGTAGGATTCAGCGGACCTGCAGGAGAATGATTATGTTTGCGCTGGCCGATGCCAATAATTTTTATGCCTCCTGTGAAACCGTCTTCAGGCCGGACCTGCGCGGCAAACCCCTTGTCGTCGTATCGAATAATGACGGCTGCGTCATCGCGCGATCGGCAGAAGCAAAGCGGTTAGGGATTAAGATGGCCGCTCCCCTGTTTCAGAACGAACGCTATTTCAGAGAGAACGGCGTGCAGGTGTTCAGCTCAAATTACGAACTGTACGGTGATATGTCAGCGCGCATGATGGCCATACTGGGCGAGATGGCCGCGGGACAGGAAGTCTATTCCATCGATGAGTCATTCCTGGACGTTACCGGGATTGGCAGACTTATCCCGCTTGAGACATTTGGCCAGCAGATGCGTGAGCGCATCAGGAGAGAAACCGGACTGATAATCGGCGTGGGTTTCGGACCGACCAAAACGCTGGCCAAACTGGCTAATCACGCGGCCAAGAAATGGACGCAGACCCGGGGTATCGTGGATCTGTCTGACGAAAGCCGGCAACGAAAACTTCTGCATCTGACTGACGTCAGTGATATCTGGGGTATTGGTCAGCGCATCAGTAAGCGGCTGAACCAGCTGGGCATCATCACGGCCCTGCAGCTCGCAGACAGCAATATCAGCATGATACGGAAAAACTTTGACGTCATCGTCGAACGTACGACACGGGAACTGAATGGAGAATCCTGCCTGGCACTGGAAGACGCACCTCCGCCTAAGCAGCAGATAGTGAACTCACGTTCTTTTGGCCAGCGCGTTACTCAGCTGGAAGATATGCAGCAGGCAGTCGTACTGTATGCCACGCGTGCGGCGGAAAAGCTCAGGGAGCAGAATTCGCGCTGCCGCCATATAAGCGTCTCGATTGCCACCGGCCGTCACGGAGATGAACCGCAGTATTCAAATACGTCCTCACGCATATGTGATTATCCGACGAATGACACGCGGGACATTATCGAATCAGCCCTTCGTGGGCTTAGCACTATCTGGAAGGAGGGTTACAGGTATGCGAAAGCCGGCGTCATGCTGGGTGATTTTTACCAGTCAGGTGTTGCGCAGTTTGACATGTTCAGTGAGCAGCAGCCGCGTGCAAATGCAGACGCACTAATGGCCGCGCTGGACGCTATCAATCGATCCGGCAGAGGAAGGGTATTCTTTGCGGGACAGGGTGAGCATGACAGTGCATGGCAGATGAAGCGTGAAATGCTGTCGCCGCGCTACACAACCAGATTAAAAGACATACCAAAAATAAAGTAACTCAGTTTTCGCAGTCTTTGCTTCGTGCGCCCGACCGCGCAGGTGGTCTATAATTCCTGCCGCAATTAACTCAATAAAAGGAATATATGATGAAAACAGGACTGATTTCACTGGGTTTACTGGCAACCCTGCTTACAGGTTGCGATGCTGGCGCACAGAGCCTTGACTGGTATAAGGCGCACGATAAGGAACGTAACGCAAAAGTTGAAGAGTGCAAAAAAGCGTCCGACCCACGCGGCACCGAAGACTGCCGGAATGCGATTGATGCTTCTGTTCGCGCTGACGGGAATATTACAGAGAGTAAACCTAAAGAGTGGACTCCTGATGGTCCCAAGAGTTAACTGAGAATGAGCCGCCGTCAGGCGGTTTTTTTATGCTCTTTCCCGCACAATTAGCATTGCACTACCAAATGGCAACATTTAACTTTAGTATCATTTGGCCCTACTATATTTGCACATAAAGAATGGAGTTCTCATGTCATATAGCTGCTACTTTCTTCTCAATCGTCGGGAAATGGCAAGCCTCAACTGCCCCGGTATTGGTACTTTCCCAGCCTTCTCAGGTCAAAAAGAAGGCCGAAACAATCCAGAAAAAACTAACGTACCCGATATAGGGCCGATTGTTCGTGGCCGCTATTTTATCGTTGAGCGGCCTACGGGAGGACGGCTGGGGCCGTTCAAAGAACGTTTGCTGAAAGATATCTATGGAACGGATCGCTCAACGTGGTTTGGGCTCTTTCGTGACGATGGGAAAATTGATGACTACACGTTTGTTCAGGGTGTTAAGCGTGGTAATTTCCGTCTGCACCCTATTGGGCCATTAGGGCTGAGTGAAGGCTGCATTACTCTTCAACACCCAATTCAGTTCAATTACATGCGCGACATGTTCCTGAAATCCGGCCCGACGTTGAACATTCCTGGTAGCCAGCTCAAAGCCTATGGAACGATAAAGGTATACTAACGATGCGCATTATTTTACTGGGTTTACTGTTTGTTCTATGTGCGATAGCAATCTCAAAGGCTATTGCTGTCATAGTGCCGGTTACATTCTTCTATGCCATCGCCGGTATTTTCAATATCAGTGGCGATGAAGCAACAATCGACTTTGTACTTACAGCCAATATCATTCTTTCTGTCATTATGTCTTTTTTACTGTTATGGGTGCTGAAAGATTTGTTCAGAAAACGTTGAGCATGGCTGTATGAGTATCATTGATTAGAAAATTGACTCTGCTATCAGGACATTCAAGGAGTAGAGTGACGTATTTGTTACCAAACACTCTCATTAACCTTCAAAGTGCTCCAGAGACTGGCAGATTACGGTATGGTTCTGCAACGTCCGATCTCCGCTCTTAGCGGATTTTCATCTGCCTCCGTCCGCTTTGTGCCAGAAGCGGACGTTATGATGGTGTTCAGAAATAGTTAATTAATATCCAAAGTCACTTTGAGAATCATAGTCATTCAGGTCTATATTGAGTAGCAATTCTGATGCATGATAAGCGGCTTTC
>Ga0207655_1000569_pt1 | contig 45865 bp, 34 predicted proteins | sample KBSM44metaG_FD_184398 | JGI IMG/M metagenome (GOLD analysis project Ga0207655, IMG submission 184398) | Miscanthus rhizosphere microbial communities from Kellogg Biological Station, Michigan, USA - KBS M4-4 metaG (SPAdes) (version 2) | ecosystem: Host-associated > Plants > Roots > Rhizosphere >...
GTCACTTTGAGTGCCCACACAGATTGTCTGATAAATTGTTAAAGAGCAGTGCAACGCGGCTTTCGCTCACCGTTGCGAGGTCCCGTATAATACGTTTTCCTCATTCAGAGTCAAGCGTTTAATTTCACTTTTCTCTGTCGGCGTTCATCGCTGAACCCCTACTGCCCCGGCGGCTTGCTTGCCGTTGTTCCGTGTCAGTGGAGGCGCATTATAGGGAGTTATTCTGAGACGGCAAGTCTAAATTCAAAAAAACTTTCCGACCGCTCACTATTCATACAAAACATCAATAAAAGGCAAATATTCGCCTGGTTTTTAAACAAAAACGAGCCCCTGAGGGCCCGTTTTTGCTTTTTTGTGACTTACTGCACTGCCACGATGCGGTCATCTTTGACCATCAGACGGATCGTTTTCCCAGGAATCAGCTCACCAGAAAGGATTTGCTGCGCCAGCGGGTTTTCAATCTGCTGCTGGATAGCACGTTTCAGAGGACGCGCCCCGTACACTGGGTCGTAGCCGTTTTCGCTTAACAGCTTCAGCGCATCATCTTCTATATGCACGTCATAGCCGCGCTCTTCGAGACGCTGGTACAAACGCTGAAGCTGGATCTTCGCAATCGAGGCGATATGTTGCTCACCCAACGGATGGAAGACCACGACTTCATCTATACGGTTGATGAACTCTGGACGGAAGCTGTGGCTGACAACGCCCATCACCAAATCCTTCATGTGTCCATAGTCCAGTTCGCCGAAACGTTCCTGAATCAAATCAGAACCGAGGTTGGAGGTCATGATAACCACCGTATTGCGGAAATCGACCGTTCTCCCCTGCCCGTCCGTCAGACGACCATCATCCAGCACCTGCAATAAGATGTTGAACACATCCGGGTGTGCCTTCTCAACTTCATCAAGCAGAATCACCGAATACGGACGACGGCGAACGGCTTCGGTCAGATAACCGCCCTCTTCATAACCGACGTATCCCGGAGGCGCACCGACCAGACGAGAGACCGAGTGTTTTTCCATAAACTCGGACATATCGATACGCACCATCGCATCGTCGCTGTCGAACATAAAGTTAGCCAACGCCTTACAGAGTTCGGTTTTCCCGACACCGGTCGGCCCGAGGAACAGGAACGAACCAATCGGACGATTGGGATCCGACAATCCAGCACGGCTTCGACGAATCGCATTCGATACAGCTTCTACCGCTTCATTCTGTCCAATCACTCGGCTGTGCAACTGTTGCTCCATCCGCAGCAGTTTGTCACGCTCGCCTTCCAACATTCTGGCGACAGGAATACCGGTCCAGCGTGCCAGCACGTCAGCAATTTCGACGTCAGTTACGCGGTTACGCAGCAGACGCATGGTTTTGCCTTCAGACTGGGTCGCCACAGTGAGCTGTTTTTCCAGTTCAGGAATTTTGCCGTATTGCAGCTCAGACATCCGCGCCAAATCACCCACGCGGCGTGCCTGCTCGATAGCAATTTTCGCTTGCTCAAGCTCTGCTTTAATAGTTTGCGTTCCGGACAGCGAGGCTTTCTCTGCTTTCCACTCTTCTTCCAGCTCAGAATACTGACGTTCTTTGTCGTCCAGTTCTTCATTAAGCATATCCAGACGTTTAAGGCTGGCTTCGTCCGACTCTTTTTTCAGCGCCTGCTGTTCAAGCTTGAGCTGAATGATACGGCGCTCGAGTCGGTCCAGTTCTTCCGGCTTCGAGTCTATCTGCATACGAATGCTGGATGCCGCCTCATCTATCAGGTCAATGGCTTTATCCGGCAGTTGTCGGTCAGCAATATAACGATGTGATAACGTCGCCGCAGCAACAATCGCCGGATCGGTTATCTGCACATGGTGGTGCAATTCATAACGCTCTTTCAGGCCACGTAATATCGCAATGGTATCTTCGACTGATGGCTCAGCGACAAATACTTTCTGGAATCGACGTTCCAGCGCGGCGTCTTTCTCGATGTACTGACGGTATTCATCAAGCGTTGTCGCCCCGACGCAGTGCAGTTCACCGCGGGCCAGCGCTGGCTTAAGCATGTTCCCGGCGTCCATCGCGCCGTCCGCTTTCCCCGCCCCGACCATAGTGTGCAGCTCATCGATAAACAGAATGACGTTGCCTTCCTGTTTCGCCAAATCGTTGAGCACGCCTTTCAGACGTTCTTCAAATTCCCCACGATATTTGGCCCCTGCCACCAGCGCGCCCATATCCAGCGCCAGCACCCGACGGCCTTTCAGCCCTTCAGGCACTTCACCATTCACAATTCGCTGTGCCAGCCCTTCGACTATCGCCGTTTTCCCGACGCCAGGTTCACCGATCAGCACCGGGTTATTTTTGGTGCGACGCTGCAATACCTGAATGGTACGGCGAATCTCTTCGTCACGACCGATCACCGGGTCAAGTTTGCCCTGCTCGGCGCGTTCGGTCAGATCGAGCGTATATTTTTTCAAAGCCTGACGTTGGTCTTCGGCTCCCTGATCGTTCACGCTGTCACCTCCGCGCATTTGTTCAATCGCCTGAGTCACATTGGCGGTTGTTGCTCCGGCAGTTTTCAGCAGGTCGGTCAGCGTGCCGCGTGATTCAAGCGCCGCCAGAACAAACAGTTCTGACGAGATAAAGTTGTCATTTCGTTTTTGCGCCAGCTTGTCGCAAAGATTCAGCACGCGCACCAGATCCTGAGACGGCTGAACGTCACCACCGGTGCCTTCCACCTGCGGTAAACGGCTCAATGCCTGATCGATGGCTGTGCGTAACTGCCCGGCATTCACGCCAGCAGAGGTTAATAAAGGACGTACCGATCCCCCTTCCTGATTCAGAAGTGCGCTCATTAAATGAAGAGGTTCGATGAATTGGTTGTCGTGCCCGAGTGCAAGAGACTGGGCATCGGCGAGAGCAAGCTGGAATTTATTGGTAAGACGATCCAGACGCATAACTCCTCCCATAACAGGTCAATTTTGCTACTGGAGATTAAATGAGGTCATCCCTCAATTATTCAAGGTTAGAGACCTGAACTATGTGAAAAATATGTCAGCCTTCTGGATCGTCTTGATTCTTTAGGTTATATCAGCCAAATGAAACTTGCCATACGACCGGTGGTCCGATCGCGTCGATAAGAGAAAAAATCATCCTTTTCGCTTAGCGTACAGCGTTCACCGCCGAACACCTGATTAACGCCGACATTTGCCAGACGCTGACGGGCTAACTGATAGATATCAGCGAAGTATTTTTCGCCAACCGGACGGAAAGCACTATCAGCTTGTGTATCTTTGGCCATGAAAGCCTCACGGACTTCCGGACCAACTTCAAATGCCTGAGGACCAATCGCCGGACCAAGCCAGGCCAGAATGTTTTCTGGTTTATCCTGGAAATGAGCGACGGTTTGTTCCAGAACGCCATCACACAGCCCGCGCCAACCAGCATGTGCAGCAGCGACTTCGGTTCCCGCTTTATTGCAAAACAGCACCGGCAAACAGTCGGCGGTCATTACGGCACACACCAGACCAGGCTGATTGCTGTAGGACGCATCTGCCTTTTTGGAGACATATTCGCCGCCGGTCAAGGTCAAAACCGCATTCCCGTGAACCTGCTCAAGCCAGACCGGACGCGAAGGAAACGCCGCCGCTTCATAGAAACGACGGCGGTTCTCTTCTACATGTTGCAGATTATCGCCACAGTGGGCGCCGAGATTGAGAGAATCCCAGGGCGATGCACTCACACCGCCCACACGCGTGGAACTGCACGCGCCGACACCCTCAGGCATCGGCCACTGGGGAACAATAATCTTGGTCATAGCCAGGCAACATCATCCTTGTGTTCTTCGAAATCGGCGCGCATCGCAGCAATAAGATCGACCATATCCTGAGGGATAGGCGCATGCCATTCCATCTGGATCCCGGTAATCGGGTGATACAGACGAAGCATAGTCGCATGCAGCGCCTGACGGTCGAATTTACGCAGTTCGGTGATGAACTCTTCCGATGCCCCTTTTGGCGGACGCGGACGGCCACCATAAAGCTGATCGCCCACCAGCGGATGGGTAATATGGGCCATGTGCACGCGGATTTGGTGCGTACGTCCGGTTTCCAGACGCAGGCGCAAACGCGTGTGCACACGGAAATGTTCCATAATGCGATAGTGCGTCACAGCCGGTTTCCCCATTGGGTGAACGGACATGTGGGTACGCTTGGTCGGATGGCGACTGATCGGTTCTTCCACCGTTCCGCCCGACGTCATGTGACCAATCGCCACGGCTTCATATTCACGGGTGATTTCACGCAGCTGTAGCGCTTCAACCAGACGCGTTTGCGCCGGAACAGTTTTAGCCACCACCATCAGACCGGTAGTGTCTTTATCCAGACGGTGAACAATCCCCGCACGTGGCACATCGACAATCGGTGGATAGTAATGCAGCAAAGCATTGAGGATAGTCCCGTCAGGATTCCCTGCGCCCGGATGCACCACCAGGTCACGCGGTTTGTTGATAACGATAATGTCGTCATCCTCATACACGATGGTCAGCGGGATATCCTGTGGCTCGAAGCGTGCTTCTTCTTCGATTTCAGCGTTGATGGCGACACGTTCTCCCCCCAACACTTTCTCTTTTGGCTTGTCACAAATGACGCCATTGACCTGCACTCGCTGGTCAAGGATCCATTCTTTTATACGCGAACGCGAATAATCCGGGAACATTTCGGCCAAAGCCTGATCTAAGCGTTGACCGAGTTGTTTTTCGGATACCGTTGCGGTGAGTTGTACTTGTTGTGCCATAAACAGCTTCTTCGTTTAACGTTGGGTTTTACGGCTTCGCCGTATAATATAGTGTGCTATTGTAGCTGGTCTTAATCGGGAGCAGGAACGATAATCTCCCGCATAAACATTCTGAGGAAAGTCAAAACGTCATGACGCGCATGAAATACCTGGTGGCCCTTGCCACACTGAGCCTGGCTTTGGCGGGTTGCTCCGGTTCAAAGGAAGAGGTGCCTGATAACCCGCCAAATGAAATCTACGCGACTGCTCAACAAAAGTTGCAGGACGGTAACTGGAAACAGGCGATAACGCAACTGGAAGCGCTCGATAACCGCTATCCGTTTGGCCCGTATTCTCAGCAGGTTCAGCTTGATTTGATTTATGCGTACTACAAAAACGCCGATCTGCCGCTGGCTCAGGCTGCTATCGACCGCTTCATGCGTCTCAACCCGACTCACCCAAACATTGACTATGTCATCTATATGCGTGGCCTGACCAACATGGCTCTGGATGACAGTGCGCTGCAAGGCTTCTTTGGCGTTGACCGTTCTGACCGCGATCCGCAACACGCCCGTGACGCATTCAATGACTTCTCCAAACTGGTTCGCGGCTACCCGCAAAGCCAGTACTCATCTGACGCCTACAAGCGCATGGTGTTCCTGAAGGATCGCCTGGCGAAGTATGAGCTGTCAGTGGTGGATTACTACACCGATCGTGGGGCATGGGTAGCGGTCGTTAACCGTGTTGAAGGTATGCTCCGTGACTTCCCGGACACGCAGGCCACCCGCGATGCACTGCCGAAGATGGAAAAAGCCTACCGCGAAATGCAGATGAACGCGCAGGCTGATAAAGTGGCGAAAATCATCGCCGCCAACGGCAGCAAGACCAGTAGCTAAGCGTTCCTGATAACGAAAACGGCAGCCCCAAAAAGGCTGCCGTTTTTTTTGGCATTCGTTACAGCGCTGAAGCGGTTTAGCGCCCAGTCATCCCATCAACTATGGCCCTCTTTTTCGCATTCCTCAAGTATTAAATCCCCTGTTCCTGTCCTGCCTCACAAAATACGTTGACTGACAAAAAGTGACAAAATAACGTGATTTACATCACACATTTTGACATTGAGAACGGTATGCTGGAATCACCAAGACGGGAAAGACAAGAGGTAAAATTTATGACAATGAACATTACCAGTAAACAAATGGAAATTACTCCGGCTATCCGCCAGCACGTCGCAGACCGTCTCACCAAACTTGAAAAATGGCAAACTCATCTGATTAACCCACACATCATTCTGTCTAAGGAGCCGCAGGGTTTTGTAGCCGACGCCACCATGCACACACCTAACGGTCATTTGGTTGCTAGCGCGCGTCATGAAGATATGTACACTGCCATTAACGAATTGATCAACAAGCTGGAAAGGCAGCTCAATAAAGTGCAACACAAAGGGGAAGCACGTCGCGCCAACGCATCGGTGAAAGACGTCAACTTCGTTGAACAAGAGTAATCCTTATCAACTGTGTTAATCCAACGCGCCTTCGGGCGCGTTTTTTGTGCCCGAACGTTTTTGCGGTTGACAGCATGAAAACAGTACGGTTACTTTAACTGCGTACTTCCAAGGAAATCCTGATGAAAACTGTCCCGTTCTTCTTCGCATTCTTTTTTACCTTCCCCTGATTGGGAGGCGTTTCGTCGTGTGATAAAGAATGCGAAGACGAACAATAAGGCCTCCCACACCGGGGGGCCTTTTTTATTGATAACAAGAAAGGCGACATTATGACTGCGGAAAACCCGTTACTTGCTCTGCGCGACAAAATAAGCGCGCTGGATGAAAAGTTGCTCTCGCTGCTGGCCGAGCGTCGTGGGCTGGCAGTAGAAGTGGGCAAAGCGAAACTGCTGTCGCATCGCCCTGTCCGCGATATCGACCGCGAACGCGACCTGCTGGAACGCCTGATTGCCTTGGGTAAAAGCCACCATCTTGATGCGCACTACATCACTCGCCTGTTTCAGCTGATTATTGAAGATTCCGTTTTGACCCAGCAGGCGTTGCTCCAGCAGCATCTGAACAAAATCAATCCGCATTCTGCCCGGGTGGCATTTCTTGGTCCGAAAGGTTCTTACTCCCACCTCGCCGCACGTCAGTATGCCGCCCGCCATTTCGAGCAATTTATCGAAAGTGGATGCGCCAAATTCGCCGATATCTTTAATCAGGTCGAAACCGGACAAGCCGATTACGCGGTGGTGCCGATTGAAAATACCAGCTCCGGTGCCATCAACGACGTCTACGATCTGTTGCAGCACACCAGCCTGTCGATTGTCGGCGAGATGACGGTCCCTATCGATCACTGCGTGCTGGTTTCCGGCTCAACCAGCCTGGATAACATCGAAACCGTCTACAGCCATCCACAACCCTTCCAGCAGTGCAGCCAATTCCTGAACCGCTATCCGCACTGGAAAATCGAATACACCGAAAGTACCTCTGCGGCGATGGAAAAAGTGGCCGAAGCGAATTCGCCCCACGTTGCCGCTCTCGGCAGCGAAGCCGGAGGCGGGCTGTATGGGCTGCAGGTTCTGGAACGCAATCTGGCAAACCAGACACAGAACATCACCCGTTTCATCGTGCTGGCCCGGAAAGCGATTAACGTCTCCGATCAGGTTCCGGCGAAAACCACCCTGCTGATCGCCACCGGACAGCAGGCCGGTGCGCTGGTAGAAGCGCTGCTGGTACTGCGTAATCATAATTTGATCATGACTAAGCTGGAGTCACGCCCGATTTACGGTAATCCGTGGGAAGAGATGTTTTATCTGGACGTACAGGCCAATCTGGAATCGACCGCGATGCAAAAAGCCCTCAAGGAGCTGGGTGAAATCACCCGCTCCATGAAAGTGCTGGGCTGTTATCCAAGCGAAAACGTAGTGCCGGTTGACCCGGTTTAAGCCTCAATAAAAGGCAACTTCTTCATCCCTGCCACCTCAACAGGCAGGGTGAAGATGGCGCCGGAGAGCGGCGATTGACGCGCCTCTTCGGCGCTCATATTTTCACGGGTGGTGGTAATAAACAGCGTTTTCATCTCAGGCCCACCAAAGCAGACCATCGTTGGGCGGCGTACCGGCAAATGATACTCCGCCAGCTGTTGGCCGTCAGGCGAGAAGCGCGCCACCCTGCCACCGTCAAACATCGCTATCCAGTAACACCCTTCTTCATCCATCGCTGCGCCGTCCGGAATACCTTCCCCTGCGCTAAACGTGCGGAAGACCTGCCGTTTGCCCGGCTCACCCTGCTCACCCAACGGCGTCCGGTAGATAACGCCGTTCGGGGTATCAGAGGTGTACATCCATTTTTTATCCGCGCTAAAGGCCAGCCCGTTGGCCCCATGAATATCACACTGGATAACTTTCGGTTTGAGCTGATTATCGACCCGCATCAGCAGCGCGCCATTGTAATCACCCGGCCCCCAAAATGTTCCGGCATAGAAACGCCCGTCTCTGTCGGTACCGCCGTCGTTAAAACGCGCCAGCTGCGGATTGCTTGGATTGTCGCAGATTTTTCGCACCAGCAGTCCATGACGATCGCTCAACCAAATGGCACTGCGCAGCGCAACGATAAAGCCGCCCTTATCCCGGAGCGCAAAACAGCCTACCTCTTCGGGAAACTGCAGGACCTGATGCTCGCCGCTGGCGAGACAGTAGCGGTGAATTTCACACTCGAGGATATCGGCCCAATAGAGAGCCTGTTCGGCCTCGCTCCAGGTTGGGCATTCCGGTAAATGACCGGTGTAATCGAACAAAACTTCGGGTTGTGCCATTTTCGTTTCCCTATAAAAAAAGCCAGCGGGTTTCCCCTCTGGCTTTTGAGTATAAGCACTATTTTTATTGTCGACTGTCGTTAGCCTGGCGTAACAGCGTCCGGCTTTCGCTCTGGAAGCGCTGGGCGTAATCGCCAAACCAGTGTTCGACCTTGCGGAAACTGTCGATAAAAGCTTGTTTATTGCCCTGATCCAGCAGCTCAATCGCCTCACCAAACCGTTTATAGTAGCGTTTGATCAGGGCAATGTTGCTCTGAGAAGACATGATGATGTCAGCGTAAAGCTGTGGATCCTGCGCAAACAATCGCCCTACCATTGCCAGCTCAAGGCGATAAATCGGTGATGACAGCGCCAGCAGTTGTTCCAGTTGGACATTCTCTTCTGCCAGATGCAGGCCGTAAGCAAAGGTCGCAAAGTGGCGGAGAGCCTGAATGAACGCCATGTTCTGGTCGTGTTCAACCGCGCTGATGCGATGCAAACGCGCCCCCCAGACTTGAATCTGTTCCAGGAACCACTGATAGGCTTCCGGCTGGCGGCCGTCACAGTAAACCACCACCTGCTTCGCCAGACTGCCGCTGTCGGGACCGAACATCGGATGCAGGCCGAGAACCGGGCCATTGTGCGCCGCAAGCATAGCCTGCAACGGCACTGCTTTGACCGACGCCAGGTCGACCAGAATACAATCCGCAGGCAGCGCGGGTAGCTTCTCAATAATCTGCGCCGTCGCATGAATTGGGACACTGACGATAACCATCCCCGCATCGGCGACCATCTCTTGTGCACGGGCCCAATCGTCTTTCTCGAGGATCCGCACCTGATAACCTGACAACGTCAGCATTTTTTCAAACAGTCGGCCCATCTGCCCGCCACCACCGACGATAACCACCGGCCGCAGCTGCGGACAGAGCGTTTTAAAACCTTTGTCATTTTCGCTGGAGTAGGACTCGCGCATCACCCGACGCAGTACGTCTTCGATAAGATCGGGCGGAACGCCAAGCGCAGCAGCCTCCTGGCGACGAGACGCCAGCATTGACGCCTCACGTTCAGGGACGTAAATCGGCAGGCCGTACTTGCTTTTGACTTCGCCGACTTCAGCCACCAACTCCAGGCGGCGCGCCAGCAATTCCAGCAGCGCCTTATCTACTTCATCTATTTGATCGCGTAGTGCGGTCAGTTCAGCAACCATAAATTCCTCTTACGCCAGACGAGCCGCCAGATGGCCACGCAAATCTTTATCCAGCTCACGCAGCAACGCGTCCGTCGTTTCCCAACTGATGCAGGCATCCGTCACCGACACGCCGTACTTCATATCGCAACGTGGCTGCTCGGAAGACTGATTGCCTTCATGAATATTACTTTCGATCATCAGACCAATAATGGAGCGGTTACCATCTTTGATCTGTGCCACAACAGATTCTGCCACAGCGGGCTGACGGCGGTAGTCTTTGTTAGAGTTACCGTGACTGCAATCAACCATCAGCGACGGCTTCAGCCCCGCCTGCTCCATCTCTTTTTCGCATTGTGCTACATCTGCCGGACTGTAGTTTGGCGCTTTACCGCCGCGCAGGATCACATGCCCATCCGGGTTACCCTGGGTTTGCAGCAGGCAAACCTGACCCGCCTGGTTGATGCCGACAAAACGGTGCGGCATCGCGGCAGCACGCATGGCATTGATCGCGGTTGCCAGGCTACCATCGGTGCCATTTTTAAAACCAACCGGCATCGACAGTCCGGACGCCATCTCGCGGTGCGTCTGCGATTCGGTGGTACGCGCGCCGATAGCGGACCAGCTGAACAAATCGCCCAGGTATTGCGGGCTGTTCGGATCCAGCGCTTCGGTCGCCAACGGCAGGCCCATGCTCACCAGTTCGACCAGCAGACGGCGCGCAATTTTCAGCCCGCCTTCAACGTCAAACGAGCCATCCATGTGAGGATCGTTGATCAATCCTTTCCAGCCCACGGTTGTACGTGGTTTTTCAAAGTAGACGCGCATTACCAGATAGAGGCTATCGCTGACCTCTGCGGCAAGTGTTTTGAAACGGTGAGCGTATTCAATCGCCGCTTCCGGATCGTGGATCGAGCAAGGCCCGCACACCACCAGCAGACGCGGATCGCGCCCGGCAATAATATCGGAAATAGTCTGACGAGACTGGGCAATCTGTTCTTCCTGTTCAACGGTCAGCGGGAATTCCGCTTTCAGCACTTCAGGGGTGATCAGAATATGTTCGTCGGCGATATGTACGTTGTTCAGCGCGTCTTTTTGCATGATGGCGTTCCTGTAATGCTCGTTTGCGATAAAGGGTTTCCTCAGTGAGGTTGAGCTAACAATACCATACGTGGTAAAGATTTCAATCCACAATCCGTAAATGATAATTTACACAAGCCATTTTTAGCGCATTTATTTCGCTTTTTCATGTAAACAAAATATTCCACTCGCGATTAATTCCACCTGCACTATGCTCAAAGCATTGATTCGGAGGAACCTATGAAACCCGTCCTGTGTGCGTTTTTAATTCTTGTGTTAAACGGATGCCAATTAAATCCCTACACCGATTCCCCACACTGGACCGGCACCGACTGGTACGGTGAAGGCCTGGACGACGGCCGAAGCGGGATCGTCGCCAGGAGTGACCAACGACTGGCGAGGGACCTTAACGCTCCTGAAGTCGATCATAATGCGTATATGAAAGGTTATAGGTTAGGGCTGGAAGATATCTGCACTACCCACCTGCTCTTTGGCTGGGGTGTTTCCGGCAAAATTTACCCCGAAGGGTGCGATACCCGTGAAAACGCAGTCGAACTTCGCCAGGCCTGGCAAAACGGTATGAATGAAGGCGCGAAATCAAACAGGCTGAATTAAACCCCGAGAGTCATCAGCACCATGATGAGCCTGAATGACGGCCTTTGTGAATAATGTTAGTCTTTATATAATCTACATGAATGTTTAATTTCTGGATGCGTGGCGAACTTTTGTGAGCAACCGGTGGCAATATATTGCGTGCCAAATGACGTTGGCACTGGTATTCCTGACGGCTGAAACGCCGGTATTTGCCGCGCCTGCCGGACAGGAAAGTGCTGTCCGCGATATTGTTTCTGGTATCGTCAGCTATACCCGCTGGCCCGCACTTAATGGCAAGCCAAGGCTGTGTATTTTCTCAAGTTCTGCTTTTGTTATGGCGCTGAGTCATGGGGAAAGTCATACCCGCCCCTTTTTACCCGTCACCGTAGAAAATGAACAACAGGCGCTGGCCGCTAAATGTGACGCTCTTTATTTCGGGAGTGAAACGCCGGAACACCAGCAGAAAATTATTAATAGTTTCCAGAACCGTCCCCTGCTCACGATTGCTGAGCAAAATTTAGAATGCAGTTTTGGCAGTGCATTTTGCCTGCAAATGAAATCACAGCGACTTACGTTTGCCGTCAATCTTGACGCGCTTTCGAGAAGTGGCGTCAGGGTCAATCCTGACGTATTAATGCTTGCCCGGAATAAAAAATATGAATAAGGGAACCTCAGCCGCGCAGCGCCCAACGTTTAAAAGAACCTTACGGCGAATCAACATGACCACCATCGTCATTACCATGATGCTGGTCTGGCTAATGCTGAGCGTCGTCTCGGTGGTGACGCTGAAACAGTACGGCCAAAAAAACCTCGAACTGACCGGGGCCACTCTGGGCCACAGTATCGAAGCGGCGTTGGTCTTCGGCGATGAAACAGCTGCCGCGGATACCCTCGCCACGCTGGGCAAACAGGGGCAATTCGCCGAAGCGGATGTTTTTGATAAGCGTCAGCAGCTGTTTGCGCGCTGGGCATATGAAAGCGATGCCAGCAGCGACCGCTTTAATCTGCTGGTCAGCCACTGGCTGTTTCCAAAACCCACCACCCAACCGGTGATCCATAATGGTGAGGTGATCGGGCAAATCCGGCTCAGCGCCCGCGACAGCCTGATTGGGCATTTTATCTGGACCTCACTGGGTGTGCTGACTACCTGCGTTTTACTTGCCACCGCGGCGGCGATGGTTATCTCGCGACATCTACATTCTGATGTGGTCGATGCCCTTCAGAAAATAACCGATGTGGCGCATGACGTGCGCACCAACCGGAACTTCGCGCGCCGCGTGCCGGAAGAACGCATTGAAGAATTCCACCGTTTCGCCCAGGACTTCAACAGCCTGCTGGATGAAATGGAGGCGTGGCAGCGTTCATTACAGGCGAAGAACGATCAGCTGTTACGCACCGCCATGCACGACCCGTTGACTGGCCTACCTAATCGGGCCTCGTTCCGTTCCCACATCAACGCACTGATGAACGATCCTGCGGCAAAAGCGGGCTCTGCGTTGCTGTATCTGGATGGCGATGATTTTAAAGTCATTAATGATACCTGGGGCCACGCCGCCGGGGATTATGTTCTGATCGAGACCGCGCTGCGGCTGGTCGAATTTGGCGGCAAACGGCATCACGCCTTCCGCCTGGGCGGGGATGAATTTGCGGTGTTGCTGTCAAATATCAGCGATGAGCTGCAGGTTCAACGTTTCTGCATCGAGCTGGCGCAGCGATTCACCACTGCAATGGATATGCACAATGGTCACGCCGCACCGTTCACGCTGAGTATCGGCTACGCCATGACCAGCGAGCACGACAGCGTTGAAGGTTTGCTGGAACAAGCCGATAAGAACATGTATCTGATGAAGAATCAGCGAACCAGGACACTTTGTTAAATTATAAGGAATTCAGAATGCGTAAGCGTTTTTCCACTCCCGTGTTACTCGCAGCTCTCCTCCTGAGCGGCTGCCAGACGCCACAGGGAAAATTCTCTCAGGAACAAATTAGTGCCATGAAAACCTGGGGATTTACCGAAAACGCAGGCGACTGGTCATTAGGCATGTCGGATAAAATTCTGTTCGATACCAATAACTACCAGCTGAAAACCGACAGTCGGCAGCAAATCCAGACCATGGCCGGAAAACTCGCCGCCACCGGGCTGATGCACGCCCGCATGGACGGGCACACCGATAATTACGGTGAAGACCGTTACAACGAAGCATTATCACTCAAGCGCGCCGACCAGGTTGCCGACGCGTGGGCCGAAGGGGCGCATATTCCGCGTACCAACCTCACCACGCGCGGATTGGGTAAAATGTATCCGGTCGCCAGCAATAAAACCTCGCAGGGCCGCGCTGAAAACCGTCGCGTCACGGTGGTGATCAGCGCGCCCTGATTGATCACTCTGCTGAATGAACCGACGACACCGCGTTGGCCATCCGCCAGCGCAGGACGTCAATGAGGATAAACAGCAGCAGACTTCCGCCAAGTACTGGCATTGCGATCCCCAGCGTCACCGAGACCATAATCGTCCCGACACGCCCAACCGGCGACAAATCACACCAGCTCTGCGTCAACGTCGTCATCGGGTTATACACTGCCGGTGACGGACGTCGAATCCACCACAGCCGGTAACCGACGACGATCATCACGCACAGCGCGGTTCCGAAGGCAATCAGCACCAGCTGATTCAACACGCCAAACAGCAGACCCATATGGAAATCGACGCCCCAGCGCGTGAGCTTTACCATCAGTGGAAAATCAACAAAACGAGTCCGATCCACAACCTGCATTGTATTGGCATCGACAGCCACCGCATCGACCTGGGTTGGCCAGCCGCGGTCGATCTCAGTCACCGTCCACGCCCTGTCACTGCTTTTCGGGGGGCGAATCTCCAGCCTACGGGCATCAATTCCCGACTGCTGAGCCAGATGCAATACGCTGTCAAACCGCGTTAAATCGAGTGGCATGGTCATCATCATTGCCATGCCATCATGATGATCGTGGTGCTCTGCGGTCGGGTCTTCATTCCTCGCCTGCCCGCTCAACTGGGTGTTGACCTGCGGCGTCAGCCAGCTAAACGCGGCCCGGAGTTTATCGACGTTGCCACCCGCCCACTGCGACCAGGTCAACCCGGTCACCGAAAACAGCAGCATTCCACCGAGCAGCAACCAGCCCAACGTGACGTGAACGCGACGTTTATTCTGTACAGGGTTGTTGAGCCGCCGTTTCGGACGGGTGAAAAACCATAGCGCAATCCCCCCGCAGGCCGCAATCCACATCCACGACGCTGCCAGCTCGCTGTAAAGCCGCCCGACGTTGCCCAATAGCAATGACCGGTGAGCGTAATCAATCCACTGGCGCAGGGGCAAAATACCGCTGGTGCCATACACCGTCATATCGCCTTTTACCGCCAGCGTGACCGGATCGATAAACAGCGCCCGGCTCTCGGATTCCCCCAGTTCAGGCGAACTGAACATCACCCGGGTCGTTTCGCCCGGCGTGAGTGATGGGCGCACGGCGTACAGCGGTAAATCCAGGCCGACCGCCTCTTCTGCGACGGCGATTTGCTCCGCCAGGGAGTGCGATTCGCCGACAACTTCAGCACTCAGCGCCTGACGATAAATGATATTTTCGAGCTGTGGCGTGGCAACGTACAGCGTGCCGGTCAGCGCCGCGATAAAGATAAACGGCCCGACAAACAGGCCAATGGCGAAATGCAGGCGACGCAGCAGGTTAATCCATGCTGCGCGCGGGGTGCAGGTGGTCATACTTTTCCTTTTAAAAAGCAAACAGGGAGTGTGGCGCTCAAGCGCCCATTCAGATGTTGTTAGCAGGTAAAAGCAGACAGCGTGGGCGGCGCCCGGGTATCAGGATAAAGCCAGGGGAAAAAGTGCCACGCCTGCACCACCAGCCGTGGAAGGCGAAAATGCAGACGCATCAGTAGGGCGCAGACCAGCACGACCAGTGCCAGCAGCAATCCCGGCACATGGGCCAGTAATACGCAATAGCCACAGGCTTCGGCATGATCGACTGGCATCGACGCCGGGCTATGTCCGACATGCTGCTCACCCATCATCGACAGGTCGTGATGCATCCCCGGCATAGTGCTCATTGGGTCTTTTTGTAGGGAAACGGAAATCAGCGGCGCAACGATAATCAACGCCATAGCAAACAGCGCGAACCATGCCGCGAGACGGTTACTGCTGCTGCGATGAAATCTGTTGTCTGCCATCTGCCCTCCGAAGCGGGGACATTGTAAATGATTTGCAGCCGGAAGGTTAACAATCGAGGAGAAATCGGCAAGTCAGAAACATAAAAAAGGGCCAGCCTTGCGGCCAGCCCTTTTTAACTTGGATGTCGCTTAAGCGAATCTTAGTTAAGACGCTCTTTGATACGAGCAGACTTACCAGTACGCTCACGCAGGTAGTACAGTTTAGCTTTACGAACGGCACCACGGCGTTTAACAGCAATGCTGTCAACAACTGGAGAGTGAGTCTGGAAGACACGCTCAACGCCTTCGCCGTTGGAAATTTTGCGAACAGTGAATGCAGAGTGCAGACCGCGGTTACGGATAGCGATAACCACGCCCTCGAATGCCTGCAGACGTTTTTTGGAACCTTCAACAACCCATACTTTCACTTCCACGGTATCGCCCGGACGGAAGGAAGGTAAGTCCTGCTTCATCTGCTCTTGTTCAATTTGCTTGATAATGTTGCTCATAATTTAATCTCTTATCCTGGGTAAACTGATATTTGGGGGGCTTACGCCTCACCATCATGTTTATGCTGCTGTTGTGCGTGTTCCCGTTGGAACTCCGCCAGCAACCTTACTTGCTCTTCAGTCAGAGCCAGGTTTTCCAGAAGTTCAGGTCTTCTCAGCCAGGTCCGGCCCAGCGACTGCTTCAGACGCCAGCGACGTATCTCGGCATGGTTGCCTGACAGTAATACTGCCGGGACACTCATCCCTTCTAACACTTCAGGGCGGGTATAGTGTGGACAGTCCAGCAACCCATCAGCAAAGGAATCTTCCGTTGCTGATGCTTCATGGCCCAGAACCCCCGGAATGAACCGGGAGACGGAGTCAATCAGCGTCATTGCTGGTAACTCACCACCGCTGAGAACGTAATCGCCGATAGACCATTCTTCGTCAATCTCGGTTTGGATTACGCGCTCATCTATCCCTTCGTAGCGACCGCACACCAGAATCAACTTCTCACTGGTCGCCAGTTCGCTGACGCCTGCTTGATCAAGCTTGCGTCCCTGAGGTGAAAGATAAATCACCTTTGCGCCTTCACCTGCCGCGGCTTTTGCTGCATGAATGGCATCCCGTAAGGGTTGCACCATCATTAACATCCCCGGTCCGCCGCCGAAAGGACGTGAGTCCACGGTACGGTGCCGGTCATGGGCGAAGTCACGAGGACTCCAGCTCTGGATGTTCAGCAGGCCATTTTTTACTGCCCGGCCAGTTACCCCGTAGTCGGTAATCGCGCGAAACATCTCTGGAAACAGGCTAACTACACCAATAAACACAAGCCAATCCCCATAGTGCCGTCTTTTACCGGTAATCCGGAGGTTTTAAAAACCAGGATCCCAATCTACTTCAATGGTTTGAGTAGTGAGATCGACTTTCTTGATAACCTGCCCATCGAGGAACGGAACCAACCGCTCCTTGATACCAAATGCATCTTTCAGGTTTGCCTTAATGACGAGAACGTCATTGGACCCGGTTTCCATCATGTCGATGACTTTACCGAGGTCATAGCCTTCAGTGGTTACTACCTGGCAACCCATAAGGTCTTTCCAGTAATAGTCACCCTCTCCGAGCTGAGGCAACTGCGAGGAATCCACGAAAATTTCGCAATTTGTCATGAGATTCGCTGCATCCCGGTCTTCAACGCCTTTCAGCTTGATAACCAGGTCCTGATTGTGGTGACGCCAGCTTTCCAGCTCGACAACTTGCCACTGACCCGCCTTCTGGATATACCAGGGCTGATAGTCAAAAATGCTTTCGGTGTCTTCGGTGGAGGAAAACACTCTGAGCCAACCACGAATACCGTAGGAAGAGCCCAATTTGCCAACCACGATCGGTTCAGCAGGGACTTTCGCGGCGAGTTGCTTGCTCATCATGACCACCGTGACAGATTAAGCTGCTTTATTAGCGGCTTTGATCAGCGTTGCAACGCGATCGGAAACAGTAGCGCCCTGGCCAACCCAGTGAGCGATACGATCCAGATCCAGACGAGTTTCTTCTTCAGACGCAGATGCGATTGGGTTGAAGAAACCAACGCGCTCAATGAAGCGACCGTTGCGTGCATTACGGCTGTCAGTAACAACAACCTGGTAGAACGGACGCTTTTTTGCGCCGTGACGTGCTAAACGAATAGTTACCATAACATCCTCTTGTGTGAATAAAACACCGGGCCCCATCGAGGAACGGAGCCCGGTGTCATATTAAAAGCCCGAAAATTTTACTGATTTCTGGGCGAAAAGCAATCTCTAAAGCGATTTAGCGCCCTGGAAAACCAGGGGGCATCATGCCTTTCATCCCGCGCATCATCTTCGCCATCCCGCCCTTCTTCATTTTCTTCATCATGCGCTGCATGTCGTCGAACTGTTTCAGAAGACGGTTAACGTCCTGCACCTGCATCCCGCAACCCGCCGCGATACGGCGTTTACGTGAACCTTTGATGATTTCCGGATGGGCACGCTCTTTGAAGGTCATCGAGTTGATGATCGCTTCCATACGCACCAGCACCTTGTCATCCATCTGCGCTTTCACGTTGTCAGGAATTTGGCCCATGCCCGGCAGTTTGCCCATCAGGCTCGCCATGCCGCCCATGTTTTTCATCTGACGCAGCTGCTCGAGGAAGTCGGTGAGGTCAAAACCGTCACCCTTCTTGAGTTTGTTTGCCAGTTTTTCCGCCTGAGCGCGGTCAACTTTGCTCTCGATATCTTCGATAAGCGACAGCACGTCGCCCATGCCGAGGATACGGGAGGCGATACGATCCGGGTGGAACGGCTCCAGCGCATCGGTTTTTTCGCCAACGCCGAGGAATTTCACCGGTTTGCCGGTGATGTGACGAATCGACAGCGCTGCACCACCGCGCGCATCACCATCGACCTTCGTCAGGATAACCCCGGTCAGCGGCAGCGCTTCGTTAAACGCTTTCGCGGTGTTCGCGGCATCCTGACCGGTCATGGCATCGACCACAAACAGGGTTTCGACCGGATTAATCGCGGCATGAACCTGTTTGATTTCGTCCATCATCGCTTCATCGACGTGCAGACGACCGGCGGTATCCACCAGCAGCACATCGTAGAATTTCAGCTTCGCTTCTTTCAGCGCCGCGTTAACGATATCGACCGGCTTCTGCGCAACGTCGGACGGGAAGAAATCCACGCCAACCTGCTCGGCCAGGGTTTCCAGCTGTTTAATCGCCGCCGGGCGATAAACGTCCGCAGAAACCACCAGCACTTTCTTTTTATGCTTTTCGCGCAGGAACTTACCGAGTTTACCGACGCTGGTGGTTTTACCCGCCCCCTGCAAGCCTGCCATCAGCACCACCGCCGGTGGCTGAGCGGCCAGGTTAAGCACCTGGTTCTCTTCGCCCATCGCCGAAACCAGTTCCTGACGAACGATTTTGACGAACTCCTGGCCCGGCGTCAGGCTCTTGTTAACTTCATGGCCTACCGCGCTCTCTTTAACACGGTTGATGAAATCACGGACGACAGGCAGCGCGACGTCAGCTTCCAGCAGCGCCATGCGCACTTCGCGCAGCGTGTCTTTGATGTTGTCTTCAGTAAGGCGTCCGCGCCCGCTGATGTTGCGGAGCGAACGCGACAAACGATCGGTTAAATTATCAAACATTGTCTCTCGCCTGAGGTGGAAACGTTTGGTCGCCACAGCGACACATACACAGAATTTTGCCGCAGTATAACACGACACCGCACGAGTTGTGATGCAACGGTTGGAGCCTGAGTCACGTAACGTTATACTGCTTCTCTTTCATCACACGCCAATGTCGACATTTCTATGCCTGTTTTTGCCCTGCTCGCGCTTGTTGCCTACTCCATCAGCCTTGCGCTGATCATTCCTGGCCTGCTGCAAAAAAACAGCGGCTGGCGGCGTATGGCTATTTTGTCTGCGGTCATCGCCCTGATTTGCCATGCATTTGCGCTGGAAGCGCGGATCCTGCCCGGCGGTGATAGTGGACAAAATCTGAGCCTGTTAAACGTCGGTTCGCTGGTGAGCCTGATGATCTGTACGGTGATGACGATAGTCGCTTCGCGCAACCGCGGCTGGCTGTTGCTGCCGATTGTGTATGCCTTTGCATTGATCAATCTCGCCTTCGCCACCTTCATGCCCAATGAGTTCATAACCCATCTGGAAGCGACCCCGGGCATGATGGTACACATCGGGCTGTCGCTGTTTGCTTACGCGACGCTGATTATCGCGGCACTGTATGCCCTACAGCTGGCGTGGATTGACTATCAGCTCAAGAATAAAAAGCTCGCCTTTAGCAGCGAAATGCCGCCGCTGATGAGCATCGAGCGTAAAATGTTTCACATCACCCAGGTGGGTGTTGTGTTGCTCACTCTGACCCTGTGCACCGGTCTGTTTTACCTGCACAACCTGTTCAGCGTTGAAAATATCGACAAAGCGGTTCTGTCTATTATCGCGTGGTTCGTCTATATGGTGTTGTTATGGGGTCATTATCATGAAGGCTGGCGCGGACGCCGCGTGGTCTGGTTTAACATGGCAGGCGCAGGACTTTTGACGCTGGCCTATTTTGGTAGCCGTGTCCTGCAACAGTTCGCGAGCTAAGACATAAAGGAATCTCCGTTTGGAACATATCTCAACCACAACGCTTATCATCACGCTTGTGGTCATGGTCATTATCTCGGCCTACTTCTCCGGCTCAGAAACCGGGATGATGACCCTCAACCGCTACCGGTTACGCCACATGGCCAAACAGGGCAACAGCGCCGCAAAACGTGTCGAAAAGCTGCTGCGTAAGCCTGACCGTCTGATTAGCCTGGTGTTAATCGGCAACAACCTTGTGAATATTCTCGCCTCTGCATTGGGCACTATCGTCGGGATGCGCCTGTATGGCGATGCGGGCGTGGCGATTGCCACTGGTATTCTGACTTTTGTGGTGCTGGTTTTTGCCGAAGTACTGCCAAAAACGATTGCCGCGCTGTACCCGGAAAAAGTGGCCTATCCGAGCAGCTTCCTGCTCGCACCATTGCAAATTTTAATGATGCCGCTGGTGTGGTTGCTGAACGCTATCACCCGCATTCTGATGCGCATGATGGGCATCAAAACGGATCACGTGATCAGTGGGGCGCTCAGCAAAGATGAGCTGCGCACCATCGTGAATGAATCGCGCTCGCAAATTTCCCGCCGCAATCAGGACATGCTGCTGTCGGTACTGGATCTGGAAAAGGTCAGCGTTAACGACATTATGGTGCCGCGCAATGAAATCGTCGGGATTGATATCAACGACGACTGGAAATCAATCGTCCGCCAACTCACCCACTCCCCGCACGGGCGCATTGTGCTGTATCGCGACTCGCTGGATGACACCATCAGCATGCTGCGCGTGCGTGAAGCCTACCGCCTGATGACTGAGAAAAAAGAGTTCACCAAAGAAGTGCTACTGCGCGCAGCGGATGAAATCTATTACGTGCCGGAAGGAACGCCCCTCAGTACCCAGTTGGTGAAATTCCAGCGCAACAAGAAAAAAGCGGGCCTGGTGGTCGACGAGTACGGCGATATTCAGGGTCTGGTGACCGTGGAAGATATTCTTGAAGAAATTGTCGGTGATTTCACCACCTCAATGTCCCCTTCGCTGGCAGAAGAAGTGACCCCGCAAAACGACGGCTCGGTGATTATCGACGGCACCGCCAACGTGCGTGAATTGAATAAAGCCTTTAACTGGCATTTCCCGGAAGACGAGGCCCGCACCATTAACGGCGTGATTCTGGAAGCACTGGAAGAGATCCCGGCGATTGGCACGCGCGTGCGAATCAACCAGTACGATATCGATATTCTCGACGTTCAGGACAATATGATTAAGCAGGTGAAAGTGGTGCCGGTGAAATCACTGCGGGAGAGTGTCGGGGAATAATTAAGAACCTCTCCCCGAGCGGGGAGAGGTTAAGCGTTGGAGTTACGCCTTCGCTTTCGCGACCGAAACCATCGCCGCGCGAATGGTACGACCGTTCAGGGTGTAACCCTTCTGCATGACCATCAGCACGTTACCCGCCGCCACATCGTCTGACTCGACCATCGCAATGGCCTGATGCACGTTCGGATCCATCGGCACGTTGGTGTCACCCACAACTTCTACGCCGTACTTGCGCACCACATCGAGCATCGATTTCAGGGTCAGTTCGATCCCTTCAACCATCGGCGCCAGATCCGGATTGGCTTTATCAGCCACTTCCAGCGCGCGATCCAGGCTGTCGATAACCGGCAGAAGATCGTTCACAAACTTCTCGAGCGCAAATTTGTGCGCCTTCTCGACGTCCTGTTCGGTACGACGACGCAGGTTTTCCATCTCGGCTTTGATACGCAGCACGCCATCGCGCTCACGGGTCTGCGCTTCGACGAGTTGAGCTTCCAGATTCGCAATTTTCTCATCGCGCGGATCCACCTGCTCAGCCGAAGTCTCAGGCTCCACGGCCTCTACCTCATCGTGCTGGTCCTTGATAATTTCTTCCGGGGCTTGCCCCTCAGGCGTTTTCTGTTCTTTACTACTCATGAATTTCTCCGCGTTTTTTCGTATTCATCTCGCTGACTTCGCTTATTATGGGGATCGTGCTGCGGGATTCAAGGGAAGCAGGCACATTGTCATCATTCATTCGTCACAAGGACCTCCAGAAAATGAACAATCATTTCAAGTGTATCGGTATTGTCGGTCATCCCCGCCATCCTACCGCGCTGACCACACATGAAATGCTGTACCGCTGGTTGTGTACCAAAGGCTACGAAGTGATTGTTGAGCAACAGATTGCTCGCGAGCTGCAACTGAAGAATGTTGCCACCGGCACGCTGGCTGAAATCGGCCAACAGGCAGACCTGGCAGTGGTGGTCGGCGGCGATGGCAATATGCTCGGTGCCGCGCGTACCCTGGCGCGCTACGATATCAAGGTTATCGGCATCAACCGCGGTAATCTCGGCTTCCTGACCGACCTCGATCCGGACAACGCGCATCAGCAACTGGCTGACGTACTGGAAGGTCACTATATCACCGAAAAACGTTTCCTGCTTGAAGCCCAGGTATGCCAAAAAGAGTGCCAGAAGCGCATCAGCACGGCGATAAATGAAGTGGTGCTGCACCCAGGCAAAGTGGCACACATGATTGAATTTGAAGTCTATATCGACGAAGTGTTTGCTTTTTCTCAGCGCTCAGATGGTCTGATTATCTCCACGCCAACCGGTTCGACGGCCTACTCTCTCTCCGCTGGCGGACCTATTCTGACGCCTTCTCTGGATGCCATTACCCTGGTGCCCATGTTCCCACATACGCTGTCTGCCCGACCGCTGGTAATCAACAGTAGCAGTACCATTCGCCTGCGCTTTGCGCACCCGCGCACGGATCTGGAAATCAGCTGTGATAGCCAGATTGCGCTACCGATTCAGGAAGGTGAAGACGTGCTGATCCGCCGCTGCGACTACCATCTCAACCTTATCCACCCGAAAGACTACAACTATTTCAACACGTTGAGCTCAAAACTCGGCTGGTCAAAAAAATTGTTCTGAAATCGCCCTGAGCTCTTTACTGTATAAAAAACCAGTTTATACTGTATGAAAACACAGTTATGGTTTTTCATACAGGAAGACGACTATGCTGGCACAACTGACCATCAGCAATTTTGCAATCGTACGTGAGCTTGAAATCGATTTTCATAGCGGAATGACGGCCATCACCGGCGAAACCGGGGCCGGTAAATCTATTGCGATTGATGCCCTCGGGCTGTGTCTGGGTGGTCGTGCCGAAGGCGATATCGTGCGCGCCGGTGCCAGCCGGGCGGATCTCTGTGCCCGCTTTTCATTGAAAGATACCCCAGCCGCCCAACGCTGGCTGGAAGCCAACCAGCTGGAAGAAGGGCGTGAGTGTTTACTTCGTCGGGTGATCAGTAGCGACGGGCGTTCCCGGGGCTTTATTAACGGCACCGCCGTGCCGCTGTCGCAGCTGCGCGAGCTGGGCCAACTGCTGATTCAGATCCACGGTCAGCACGCACACCAGCTGCTGGTTAAACCCGAACATCAAAAAACACTGCTCGATGGCTACACCGGTGAGTCGGTACTCACTCAGCGTATGGCGGAACACTATCGCCAATGGCATCAGAGCTGCCGCAACCTGGCCCAGCATCAACAGCTCAGCCATGAACGCGCCGCGCGGGCCGAACTGCTGCAGTATCAGTTGAAAGAGCTGAATGAATTCCAGCCGCTGGCGGGTGAATTTGAGCAAATTGACGAAGAGTACAAGCGCCTCGCCAACAGTGGCCAGCTGATCAGCACCAGCCAGCAGGCGCTGAATATGTTGGCAGATGGTGAAGACGTGAATCTGCAAAGCCAGCTGTACAGCGCCCGCCAACTGGTGGGTGAACTGACCAGCATGGACGCTAAACTTTCCAGCGTGCTCGAGATGCTTGAAGAAGCAGCCATTCAGCTGAGCGAAGCCAGCGATGAATTGCGTCACTATTGCGATCGTCTCGACCTCGATCCAAACCGCCTGTTTGAGCTGGAGCAACGCATCTCGCGCCAGATTGCGCTGGCACGTAAGCACAATGTCACCCCAGAAGAGCTGCCGGTGTTTTATCAGGCCCTGCTCGATGAACAGCAAGAGCTTGACTGCCAAGCCGACTCTGCGGAAACCCTGGCCCTGGCGGTGAGCAAACACCACCAGCAGGCGCTGGAAACCGCCCAGCAGCTGCACGCCCTGCGTGTCGCCAGCGCAACAGAATTAGCCGGGCTGATTACCGACAGTATGCACTCACTCTCAATGCCTCATGGCCAGTTCACGATTGATGTCAGCTTCGAAGAGAACCATCTGACGGCAGAGGGCGCGGATCGCATTGAGTTCCGGGTCACCACCAACCCGGGGCAGCCGCTGCAGCCGATTGCCAAAGTGGCCTCAGGCGGGGAGTTGTCCCGTATTGCGCTGTCGATTCAGGTGATCACGGCGCGTAAAATGGAAACCCCGGCGCTGATCTTCGATGAAGTCGACGTGGGTATCAGCGGCCCGACGGCGGCGGTGGTCGGTAAACTTTTGCGCCAGCTTGGCGAGTCCACTCAGGTGATGTGCGTCACCCACCTGCCGCAGGTGGCAGGCTGTGGGCATCATCATTTCTATGTCAGCAAAGAAACCGATGGGGCGATGACCGAAACGCACATGCAGCCGCTTGATAAGCGCGCCCGTTTGCAGGAACTGGCCCGTCTGCTCGGCGGCAGCGAAGTCACCCGTAATACGCTGGCAAATGCCAAAGAGTTGCTGGCGGCATAAACTTTTTCGGTAACTCAGGGTCATAGACAACAACAAAACGCCACAAGACCAGTTTCAATGTCCGGCAAGGTCTATTATCATCGGCATATGACAATTGAGCCGTGAACTGCTCAGGCCCGAAAAGGAATGAAATCACTATGCGCTGTAAAATGCTGACTGCTGCCGCAGCGGTTCTTCTGATGTTGACCGCAGGCTGTTCCACTCTGGAACGAGTGGTTTACCGTCCTGACATCAACCAGGGTAACTATCTGGCACCTAACGACGTCGCAAAAATTCGTGTCGGCATGACACAACAGCAGGTTGCCTATGCACTGGGCACCCCGATGATGTCCGATCCGTTCGGAACGAATACCTGGTTCTACGTGTTCCGTCAGGAACCGGGCCATGAGAAGGTGACTCAGCAGACGCTGACGCTGACCTTTAACAGCAGCGGTGTGCTGACTAACATCGACAACAAACCGGCGCTGACGAAGTAATTCAGCCCGCTACAGACGTAAAAAAAGCGCTCATTGAGCGCTTTTTTATTTTGCGGATTTCTCTGCCCGCTGGCGACGCAGCGCTTTCGGGTCAGCAATGAGCGGGCGGTAAATTTCTACCCTATCGCCGTCATGCACCCGATCCTGCAATTTGACTGCCCTGCTCCAGATGCCGACTTTGTTGCTACTCAGATCGATCTCCGGGCGCAACTTCATCACACCGCTGGCAACAATCGCCTGCTCAACGGTGGCACCTTCGTCTAGGGAAACCTTTTGCAGGTACTGCTTCTGCGGCAAGGCGTAAACCACTTCCACGGTGAGCTTAGCCGACACTGTAAACCTCTTTGGCACGCACCGTGAACGCCTGCACCATGTTTGAGGCCAGCTCTTTGAAGATCCGACCAAACGCCATTTCTATCAGCTTATTGGTGAACTCAAAATCGAGGTTGAATTCAATTTTACAGGCGTCCTGGCTAAGCGGGGTAAACGTCCAGCCGCCGATCAGTTTCTTGAACGGACCATCTACCAGATGCATTAAAATGCTCCGGTTGCTGGTCAACGTATTGCGGGTCGTAAAGGTTTTGCTGATACCCGCTTTTGATACATCAACCGCCGCCGTCATTTGCGACGGTCCGGCCTCCAGTACACGACTCCCGGTGCAGCCGGGTAAAAATTCAGGATAGGCATCCACATCATTCACGAGTTGGTACATCTGTTCCGCGCTGTAAGGCACAAGCGCAGTACGACTAATCTGAGGCATAGCAATTTCCACTCACTGTCATCGCGCAAATAATATCATTTATCGGGTGTTAAAAAAAACGCTGTGCCGCAACTCGTGCTAAGATAGCCCATTGCGCCTCGCGGGAGGATTGAGGCAATGTACAGAAAAGATGACTTCAGGACACTATGACTAAGAAAAAATCAAACAAACCTGGATCAGCCACTATCGCGCTGAATAAACGCGCCCGTCACGAATATTTTATCGAAGATGAGTATGAAGCGGGTCTGGCCCTGCAGGGCTGGGAAGTCAAATCCCTGCGTGCGGGTAAAGCCAACATCAGCGATAGCTACGTTATCCTACGAGACGGTGAAGCCTTCCTGTTTGGGGCTAACTTCACGCCGCTGGCCGTCGCCTCAAGCCACTACGTGTGCGACCCTACTCGTACCCGTAAGCTGCTGCTTAACCAACGCGAACTCGATAGCCTGTTTGGCTCGATCAATCGCGAAGGTTACACCGTCCTCGCGCTCTCCCTTTACTGGAAGAATGCCTGGTGTAAGGTGAAGATTGGCGTGGCTAAAGGTAAGAAACAGCACGACAAACGCTCCGACCTGAAAGATCAGGAATGGGCGCGCGATAAAGCCCGCATCATGAAGCATGCCGGACGCTAAATATCCTTAGTCTAAAACCATCCCGACAACGGTGACTCACACTGTCGGGATGATTGCTTTTATGGGACAGGATCTTCTACAGGTGCAACCCTTCTCTTTTCCCCCTTAATAAACTTTCCGGCAATAATCCACGTTAATAATTAAGTAGGCAGCGACTCTCTTTATATTGTTAAGGATATATCATGTAATCTTGCACCTACTTATTATGGGTTATTATTTAACATTAGCCGATAGGCTCTGATACGACTTTTACGCTGAAGAGTGAAAAGAAAACTGAGAGATTTATCACACTCTCCAAGCGTGTAAACCATTAGAGATGGTAACCATTCTCACTATTCCCCTGCAAAGTACATCTTCCCTTACGGCAACACAATCTTCTATAGATCAACGTATTAAACTCAAACCACATCACGTCTTTTCGGGCAGCTTTCGCAAGCAGGTCGGATCACCTGGAGGAAAAAGGACTAATTGTTCACTTTTGCTAAAGCTCACTTAACCCCTGCTTAATTTGCACAATCTTTCGTTCCTGTCTATATCATGATCAGTACCCAGCAAATTTAAGCTGATAAAAAACAGGGGTTTTCATCCCGAAATAATTCGTCCGTATTCCGGTAAAGACTATTTTTTAATTCCTGCTTTGACGGGCAATGGATTTGTGCGCCCGAAATTTAAGACAAGGGCAACCCCATTTAAGGCATTAACTGCGGGAATACGTTTTATCGTGCGGCGTTTACCTTGCTTGCATAAACGGTAGTACCACTTTATTTGGATGGAGTGATAACCATGCGTCCTTTTTCTATCATTTCTGAATTGACCGGCGTCACCAGCAATGTCGAAGCCACAGAAGTCACCCTTTCTGCCCCGTCCGTGGTAAAGCTTCAGCTTGAGCGATCGGATATCGCCTCTATCACGCGCTCTGGCCAGGACATGGTTATCAAACTTCACACAGGCGAAACCCTGACGATCCACAACTTTTACGCCGAGTATCCGCAGGGCACCAACCAACTGGTGCTCGAAGACAGCCACGGCGCATTGTGGTGGGTAGAGGACACCGCCGGTGATTTTCATTTCCAACAAATCGAAAATCTTGACGGCTTCATGGTTGCCGAAGGGCAATCCGACGGCGGCGCTATCTGGCCCTGGGTTCTGGGCGGTGTCGCGGTAGCCGCAGGGATTGGCATTGCCGCCGGAAGCGGCGGCGGTGGTGGTGGTGGTGGCGGTTCCGATGACAATTCTGGCAACGGAAGCGGCGATGGCGATGGAGATGGCAACGGAAACGGCGGTGGTGATAATGGCGGTGACGGTGATGGAGGTGATGGAGGTGATGGTGACGGTGATGGTGACGGCGATGGAGGAACCGGCGGCAACGGTGGCGGCAGCACCGCAGACACGACCCCGCCTACCGCACCAACTAATCTGGCTGTTTCCCCTGACGGCACCACGCTGACGGGTAAAGCCGAGCCAGGCAGCACCGTTGTAGTCAAAGGTCCGGACGGGACCGTCATTGGTAAAGGCACCGCGGGCAGCGATGGCAGCTTTACGATTGTGCTCGATAAACCCCAGATCAGCGGGGAACAACTGACCGTTGATGCTACCGATAAAGCGGGTAATACCGGACCAAATGCCGAAGTAACCGCTCCGAATGTCGACTTGCCTGCCACCCCGGTGATTCTCAGCGCGCTGGACGATCACGGCGCAACGCCAACCCCTCTGGGCAATAATCAGATAACCAATGACAACACGCCGTTGTTGAAAGGCACTGGCACCGCTGGCAGCACGGTACATATTTTCCAGGACGGGCATCAGATTGGCACCGCCCTCGTCGGCAGCGATGGCACCTGGAACTTTGCCATCACCAACGCTTTATCGGAGGGCGTCCATTCCTTCACCGCGATTGCCTTTAACCTGAAGGGTCGTAGCCTGGAGTCCACCCATTTCACGCTGACCATCGACACCGTTGCGCCTGATGCGCCACAGCTTTCCGCCGTCACCGACGATGTTCTGACCATTGTCGGCCCGCTGCAAAGCGGTTCTCTCACCGATGATGCCCGGCCCACGCTGAGCGGCAAGGGTGAAGTGGGCGACACCATCACCGTCTATGATGGGCAGACCAAACTGGGCACCACGACCGTCGATGCCAACGGCAACTGGACCTTTACCCCGTCGCAGCCTTTGGCTGACGGGCCGCATACGCTGGTGATTACCCAAACCGACCCGGCCGGGAACGTCAGCAAAGATACGCTGTCGCCAACATTTACGTTCACTGTGGATACAACCCCGCCGGACCCGGTACAGATTACCGAAATTGCCGAAAACGGCGCGACCGTCACCGGGACCGCAGAAGCCGGCAGTACGGTATCAATTTACGACAGTAATAACGTCCTGCTGGGATCGGTGGTGGTGGGCAGCAGCGGTGTGTTCGAAGTCACGCTCAACCCGGCACAAACGCAGGGCCAGTCGCTTGAAGCACGCATTCAGGATGCCGCCGGGAACGTCGGGCAGCCAACCGACTTCACCGCCTCAGATTCCGGCTTCCCGGTTCAGCCAATTATCGTTACCGTCACTGATGATTTCGCGCCATCAACCGGGAACGTCACCAGCGGCGGAGACACCAACGACAATACGCCGACGCTGACCGGGACCGCGGAACCGAACGCCACCATTACCATCAGCGATAACGGCATTCCTTTAGCCCCACCAGTGACCGCAGATGCCAATGGCGACTGGAGCTTTACTCCGCTGGTGCCGCTCACCGATGGCGATCACGCCTTTACCGCTACCGCCAAAAATACGGCCGGAACCAGCGGGCCGTCGACCTCCTTCACCGTGGATATCGATACCCTGCCGCCAACGCTGAGCAATCTGGCGGTGGTCAGTCAGGGTCAGACCCTGACCGGAACAACCGAAGCGGGCAGCACCGTGGTGGTGAAAGACAGCCTGGGCAACACGCTCGGCACCGCCGTCGTTGATCAGAGCGGTAATTTCTCAATCACCCTGAGTACCCCCAAAACCAACGGCGAATCGCTGACGGTTAGCGTGACCGACAAAGCCGCTAACATCGGTGTTCCAGAAACATTTAACGTGCCGGATACCACCGCCCCGAATCCACCGAGCGGTCTGGTGGTCACGCCTGATGGTCTGCACGTCACCGGCCAGGCTGAGCCGAACAGCACCATCACTATTACCGATGGCAACGGCAACGTAATAGGCACCGGTGTCACCAACAGCAGTGGAAACTTCGTCGCGACGTTAGACACCCCGCAGCTCAACGGTGAGGGTTTGCTGGCAATCGCCACCGATGCAGCGAATAACCCAAGCCAGCCCGCCAGCGTGGTGGCACCTGACACCACCGCCCCGGATGTGCCATCGGGCCTGGTCGTCAACGCCAACGGCACGCAGCTGACGGGCAATGCCGAAGCCGGAAGCACGGTTATTGTGAAAGATCCGGATGGCAACGTGGTCGGCACTGGCAAAGCGGATCCCGCAGGCCACTTTACCCTGACGCTGACGCCTGCCCAGGATAACGGTGAAACGCTGGCGGTGACCGCCACCGATCTGGCAAACAACACCAGCCAGCCAGGCTTTGCCGATGCGCCGGATATCACCGCCCCGGATCAACCGGTTATCCTGCAGGTGACAGACGACGTGCCGGGTATCGTCGGTGCCCTCAATAGCGGAGACACCACCAACGACTCACAGCCCACTCTCTCCGGTAAAGCCGAAGCGGGTTCCACGGTGCAGGTCTATGAGAACGGTAATCTGCTCGGCAACGCCATCCTCGACGGCAGCGGCAACTGGAGTTTTACCCCTGACAGCCCGCTGTCTGAAGGCAGCCACCAGTTTATTGTGAAATCCACCGATGCTGACGGTAACAGCAGCAGCTCTGCGCCATTCAATATACTGGTCGACACCGTGGCTCCCCTGGTTCCGGCCATTACGCTGGTCAATGACGATGCACCGGGGATCCTCGGTCCTGTCGCCAATACCGGGCTGACCAATGACAGCACGCCAACCATTAGCGGCACCGGCCAGCCTGGCTCAGTTGTCCATCTGTTTGATAACGGGGATTTTGTCGCCAATATCACCGTCACGCCATCGGGCACCTGGAGCTACACCTTTCCCACTCCGCTCACAGGGACCGATCATTCGTTGACGGTCAACGCCAGCGATGACTATGGCAATACCTCGACCGACTCGGCGGCCTGGACCTTTACCCTGGATACCACCGCGCCAGCCGTGCCCGGCTTAACCGACGTCACGACCGCCGGGGGCACGACGCTTGATCCTGGGCAGTTGACCAATGAAACCCAGCCGCACCTGACCGGGACCGGCGATATCGGTTCAGTGATTACGATTTACGACAACGGCGTCGCCATCGGCCAGGTAACGGTTGATGGCCTCGGGGAATGGGACTTCACGCCCCCCCTGCCGCTGACGGACAATAAAACGCATGTTCTGACCGCTACGGCCACGGATGAAGCAGGCAATGAAAGCGCCCCGGCAAGCTTTACCCTGCAAGTGGATGCCACTGCGCCTGATGCGCCGATTATTGTGTCGGCCACCATTGAAGGCAGCAACGGCGATATTGTGCTGGCGAACGGCAGCGTGACCAAGGAGACGGAGCCGTTGCTGAGCGGTAACGCCGAACCTAATTCCTCCGTCACGCTGTACAACAACGGCGCGTTCCTGGCGACGGTGCCGACCGACGGCAACGGCGCGTGGAGCTATTTGCCGAGCACCGGCCTGACTGAAGGGCTGCATGTGATCACCGCCACCGCCACCGATGCGGCGGGAAATACCAGCCCAATATCCGGCGGCTTCTCAGTGCAGATCGATCTTACCCCCCCTGACATCCCGGCCGCCCCACTGGTTACGGATAATGTCTTGCCGGTGGTCGGAAACATCGCCGATAACGGTTCAACCAACGACACGACCCCTACCTTCAGTGGAACGGGTGAAGTGGGCAGCACCATCACGATTTACAACGGCACGGATATCATGGGTACTGCTCTCGTCAACGAGAGCGGCAACTGGAGCTGGACGCCTGGCTCCCCGCTGCCCCTGCCGAATTACGTCATTACCACCACCGCCACCGACCCCGCAGGCAATACCAGTGCGCATTCGCCATCGGTCAGTTTCACGATTGACACCGATGTTCCGAACGCGCCGGTGATCAGCTATGCCGAGGATGACGTTGGCCCACTCGTCCAGGTCACTACTGGCGGCAGCACCGACGACAACACCCCGGTTCTGCACGGCACCGCCGAAATCGGCAGCACGGTAAGCATTTTTAATGGCAGCACCCTGGTGGGGACCGCCGTTACGGATGGCAGCGGGAACTGGTCTCTGGCGCTCGGTACGCTGACGGACAACACCTACACCTTCACGGCGGTGGCGACCGACAAAGCGGGCAACCCGAGCGGCACGTCAAACTCGTTCACCCTGACCGTCGACACCGCGGTACTTCTGCCGCCAGTCGTGGAGCAAATCGCCGATGACCTTGGGGTGATTCAGGGGAATTTAACCAACGGAATGTTTACCGATGACCAGACGCTGGTGATATCCGGAACCGGTCAGAATGGCACTACCGTAGTTATCTACGATAACGGCGTCGAATTGGGTACGGCGGTGGTCAGCAACGGGCAATGGTCGTTCCCGACCCCGACGCTGACGGTCGATCCGCTGACGGAAACTCAGCACAGCTTTACCTTCACGACCCGAGACGGGGCTGAGGAAACGGCCCCGACCGCCCCGATTGTCATCACCGTGGATATTGCTCCTCCTGCCGAGCCTGTGGTTAATCTGGTTTCACCTGACGGTACCAATGTGAGCGGAACGGCGGAAGCCAACTCGACGGTGATCATCAAGAACGCCGCGGGAGATGTGATTGGTCAAGGCGCAGCGGATGCAGGCGGTAACTTCAGCGTCACCCTCTCTCCGGCGCAAACCGCGGGACAAACGCTGACCGCCATTGATCAGGATCGGGCGGGTAATCAGAGTGGTGGCGTCGATTTCACCGCCTCTAACTCTGGCCTGCCGGATGTGCCAGTGATCGGCCAGATCCTCGATAACGTTAGCCCGGTCGTCGGCCCGGTCGCCCCTGGCGGCAGCACCGACGACACCACGCCAACCCTCAGCGGCACCGCCGAAGCCAACGCCACCGTACATATTTACATCGATGGCAATCCGATTGAAGCAGGCAACGTTGTGGCTGACGGCAGCGGTAACTGGAGCTTTACTATCCCTTCCGACTTGCTGGAAGGGCCGCACAGCTTTACGGTCTCGGCCAGTAATGGCCAGGGCACCGGCGGGCTTTCTGCGCCAACGACCATTACCGTCGATTTAACCGCCCCGCTGGCACCGTTCATCACCAATGCCACGGACGACGTTCCGGCCAACGTAGGCACCCTGGGCAGCGGACAGTTGACCAACGATGTGCGACCAACGCTGAACGGGGTAGGCGAACCGAATGCCACCATCACCGTTTACGATAACGGGGTAGCCATTGGCACAGCCACCGCCAACGGCAGCGGGAACTGGAGCTTTACGCCGACGGCGGATCTCACCAGCACCTCGCATGACTTCACGGTGACCGCGACGGATGCCGCCGGACATACCGGCCCCCTTTCCGGGATCTTCACGCTGAACATTGATGCGGTCGCCCCGATTATCCCGGCGATCACCTCCGTGGCGAACGATAACGGCACGCTGCCGGTGGCGATCCCATCGGGTGGTGCCACCAACGATACCCAGCCGCTCATCGGCGGCACCGGGGAAATCGGCAGCACCATTACCGTGTATGACAACGGAACCGTGCTCGGCACCGCCACAGTGGACGGAACCGGTACCTGGAGTTTGCCAGCTCCGACGGCCCTGGCCGAAGGCGCTCATAACCTGACCGTCACCGCGACGGATGCGGCGGGCAATACCACCGTGCAGTCAGCCCCATTCCCGATTGTTATCGACACCGCCCCACCAGCCGTACCGACGCTGCTGACGGTGGTCGACGATCAGCCGGGTGTCACCGGGCCACTGGTTAACGGGCAATTGACCAACGACACCACGCCAACCCTCAACGGGCGCGGGGAAGCAGGCGCAACCATTAAAGTCTTCTCCGATGGCGTGCTGGTCGGCAGCGGCACGGTGGATGGCACGGGGGCGTGGAGCGTGACGCCAACCACGCCGCTGACCAATGGGATACATCAACTGACCGTCAGCCAGACCGATCCGGCGGGTAACGTCAGCGCCAGCACCGGCAGTTTCACCGTCAACGTGGATGCCACCGTGCCTGTCGCACCGATTATCACCTCGGTGGCGGACAACACCGCCCCGGTGATTGGCGTAGTGCCCAACGGCGGCAGCACCAACGAAACCCGTCCAGCCATTAGCGGTACCGGCGAAGCGGGTTCCACAATTACGCTGTACAACGGCGTGACGGTTATCGGCACCGCCACCGTTAACGCGGGGGGCAACTGGAGCTTTACCCCAACCACCGCGTTGACCAGCGGCACCTGGAATATCACCGCGACCGCCACCGATGCGGCGGGCAATACCGGCCCTGCCTCTGCCATTCGCAGCTTTACCGTCGATACCGCAGCCCCCACCATCCCGACCATTACCACGGTATTTGACGATCAGGGCCCGGTCACGGGCAATCTGACCACCGGGGCGGTGACCGACGATGCCCGTCCAGCGATCGGCGGCACCAGCGAAGCCAACGCCAGCATCAAAATTTACGATGGCGGTAATCTGGTGACCACGGTCACCGCCGACGGGAACGGGGCATGGAGCTGGACCCCGGCCAGCGCCCTCTCGCAGGGGAGTCACGTCATCACCGTGACCGCGACTGATGCGGCGGGCAACGTCAGCCTCAGCTCCAACAGCTTTACCTTCGTGGTTGACTCGCAGGCTCCGCTGGCACCGGTGATCACCTCACTTGCCGATGATGTTACCCCGGTCACCGGGCCCATCATCAGCGGCCAAAGCACCAACGACAACACCCCAACCCTGACCGGGACGGCGGAAGTCGGTGCCACGGTGAACATCTACGATGGCACCACGCTGGTCGGCACCACCACCGCCGATGCGCTGGGCAACTGGATTGTCACCACCTCCACGCTGGGCGACGGGCCACACACCCTGACCGCCAGAGCCACGGATGCGGCGGGCAACCTCGGCCCATCATCGGCAGGCTTTGCCATCACTATCGATACCTCGGCCCCGGTGGTTCCGGTATTGCAGACGGTGTCGGATGATGTGACCGGCGGCGTGGTCGGCACGCTGACCAACGGCCAGCTCACCAATGACAACAAACCGACGCTGACCGGCACCGCCGAAGCGGGCAGCACGGTCAGTATTTACGATGGTTCAACCCTGCTTGGCACCACCGTCGCGACGGGCGGCACCTGGAGCTTCACGCCGGGCACTGCGCTTAGCGATGGCTCGCATACGTTGACCGTGACCGCCACCGATACCGCGGGCAACATCAGCCCGGCAACCGGCAGTTTCGTGGTTGTGGTGGATGCCACCCTGCCAGTGACGCCTGTCATCACCACTATCGTCGACGATGTACCGAATATTGTTGGCGCAGTGGGCAATGGGCAGCCAACCAACGACACCCTGCCAACGCTGAACGGCACGGCGGAAGCCAACAGCACCGTGCGCATTTACGATAACGGGGCGCTGGTTACCACCGTCACCGCCAATGGGTCAGGTAACTGGACCTGGACGCCAACCGCGGCGCTGTCTCAGGGAAATCACAGCTATACCGTGACCTCTACTGATGCGGCGGGCAACCTCAGCGCCACCTCAAGCGCAGCCGCAATTGTGGTGGATACCGTGGCCCCGGGCGCACCAACCAACCTGGCGGCGAACAGCACCGGGACACGCATTACCGGCACCGCTGAAGCCAACAGTACCGTGACCATCACCAGCAGCACCGGCACGGTTCTGGGAACCGCCACCGCCGACGGCACCGGAGCCTTTACGGTCACCCTCTCCCCGGCGCAAACCAGCGGTCAGCCGCTGCTGGCCTTCGCCCAGGATAAAGCGGGCAACGTCGGAGGTTCCACCCCGTTCACCGCGCCGGATACCCGCCTGCCGGATGCGCCGACCATCACCAGCGTGGTGGATGACGTCGCTAACTACACTGGGTCAATTGCCAACGGTCAACTGACCAACGACCCAACGCCGACCCTCAGCGGCCTGGCGCAGGCTAACTCGACGGTCACTATTTATAACAACGGCGTGCTGCTGGGCACCACCACGGCAAATGCCAGCGGCGCATGGAGTTTCACCCCAACCGCCAACATGACCGAAGGCAGCCACGCCTTTACGGCCACGGCGACCAACGCCAACGGGACGGGTGCGGCATCGTCATCCATCAGCATTAACATTGATACCACCGCCCCATCGGCACCGGGCATCACCATCAGCGCCGACGGCAGCACTCTCAGCGGAACAGCGGAAGCCAACAGCACCGTGACCATCACCCTGCCGAACGGTGCGGGCACCTTGACCGCCACCGCGGGCAGTGATGGCAACTGGACGCTCACCCTGCCAGTTCGCCAAATTGAAGGCCAGCTGCTAACGGCCACCGCGACCGATGTCGCCGGGAATACTTCCGGCCCAGGCTCGGTGACCGCGCCGCTCTTGCCGCTGTCGGCGGGGGATAACATCACCAACCTGGCGCTGACCTCCACCGCGACCACCACCACCGAGCATCTCACCGACTACGGCTTACTGCTGGTCGGGGCGCTGGGCAACGTGGCGTCGGTGCTGGGGAACGACACCGCGCAGGTGACGTTCAACATCGACAACGGCGGCTCCGGGGATGTCACCATTGATGCGGCCGCCACCGGGATCGTGCTGTCTCTGCTCTCGACGCAGGAAATCGTGGTGCAGAAATTCGATACCGCCAGCGGGTCGTGGCAGACCTTCATCAACACCAGTAATCCGGATTTCGCAAACCTGCTGACCCTGACCGGCAGCGGCGTGACGCTGAATCTGACCGGCCTTACCGGCGGGCAATATCGCGTCCTGACCTACAACTCAAGCCTGCTGGCGACCGGGTCTTACACCAGCCTTGATGTGGACGTGCATAAAACCAGCGCCGGATCGGTCAGCGGCCCGACCACGGAAACCGGGAACGTTATCACCGATCAGGATCCGACCGGCGGGCTGGATAACGCCCCAACCGGCACCACGGTGACGCAGGTGACCAACGCCAACGGCGTCGTGACCACGGTCGGCGCGGGCGGGGCAGACATCGTTGGGCTGTACGGCACGCTGCACATTAACCAGGACGGAAGCTACACCTACACCCTGACCAACACCTCGGCGGCGGTGCTCGGTCATAAAGAGAGCTTCACCTACACCATTACCCACAACGGCGTCAGCGATTCGGCGCAACTGGTAGTGACCCTCGGCCCGGTTCCGCCAGCCAGTACCGTGGTTACCGCCGATGACAGCGCTTCGCTGGTGTTCAACACCGACGTGGAAGCAGTCAATAACGGGGCGTCGTCGCAGTCGGGCTTTACGGTGGTGGGCGTCGGTCTGGGCAACGTGTTGAGCCTCGACGTGCTCGCCGACATGAGCAACCCTATCAAGTTTGATGTGGAAGATGGCAGCACCCGCACCATGACGCTGCAATCGTCGGTGGGCGGGGTGGCGCTGGCCTCAACCTTCGACCTCTACATCTACCGCTTCAACGATATCACGCAACAGTACGAGCAGTATCAGGTGCAAAAAGGCTGGCTGAACGCGCCGCTGCTTGGCGGTCAGTCAAGCCAACTGACCCTGACCCTGCCCGGCGGTGAATACGTGTTCCTGTTGAATACCGCCAGCGGCGTAACCGCGCTGACCGGTTATACCCTCAACATTTTGCAGGATCACACCTACGCCGTGGACAGCCTCACCGCCAGCACTGCGGGTAACGTGCTGGGCAACGATGTGCTGCCAGCCGGGGCGCTGCTAACTGAAGTGAACGGCGTGGCGGTGTCGCCGACCGGCACCACCACCATTAATGGGCTGTATGGCACCCTGACCATTAATGCCCAAGGAAATTACACCTACACCCTGAAAAACGGCGTCGGGGCCGACAGCATCAAAACCCCGGACAGCTTCGTCTACACCGTGAAAGCGGCGAACGGCGATACCGACACGGCGTCGCTGAACATCACGCCAACACCACACGTGCTGGATGCGGTGAACGATTCCAGCGCGGTGATGGCGGTGACCGCAGTGCAGGACACGCTCGCCTACAGCAACGGTTCACTCGGCTCGGCGACCATCGCCACGCTGGGTAATAAAGGCTCCGGCAGCGGCAGCTTTGATATCACCGGCAATAACGCACTGCTGAACGCCACGCTGACCTTCAAGATAGCTTCACTGGTATCACTCGGCGGATTGAGCGTCGCCTGGTCAATCATCGAGAACGGCAACACGCTGGCGTCCGGCACCATTCCGGCGGGATCGATAAGCCTGCTCAATAACACCATCTCCGTGCCGCTCAACGGGCTGGAGCTGGATGCGGGACATTACACCGTTTCCTTCACCGGGAACCTGACCGGGCTGGCGGTAGGCAATATCACCATCACCCCGACCCTGACCGGGACCACCTCGCATCTGGATATCTTTGAAACCAGCGGCAGCAGTTCGGTGCAGGGCAACATCTTTGACGGCAGTGAATCCGCCGGGGCCTCCGACCAACTGGCGAGCGTGCATACCACCCTGAGCATCACCGGCGCGGGCGGCAGTACCGCCTCGCTGGATCCTGCGGCGAGTGCCAGCAGCGCTACGGTGTTGGGCAAGTACGGCTCGCTGCAATTTAACCTCGACGGGTCATACACCTACACCCTGAACAACGGCGTAGCGCTGTCATCGATAAACAGCAAGGAGACCTTCACCTACACCCTGAACGATCACAATGGTCATACCGATACCGCGACCCTGACCATCAACATGAATCCGCAGATGCTCAGCACCGATCAGCATGACGTGGTCACCGGGTCCGCCTACGGCGACACGATGATTTATCACCTGCTGAACGCGGCGGATGCCACCGGGGGCAACGGCAGTGACAACTGGACCAACTTCAATCTGGCACAGGGTGACAAAGTTGACGTCAGCGCACTGTTAACCGGCTGGGATCACCAGGGGTCTACGCTCGGGAATTTCATCCAGGTCAACACCAATGGGTCTAACACGGTGATTTCAGTCGACCGTGACGGCGGGGGTTCTACCTATCACTCAACGGCCTTAATCACTCTGGACAACGTCCAGACCAATCTGACGGAGCTGCTGCAACAGAACCACATTATTACCGGCTAGTCATAACAGCCCCGGGGGTCACGGCTCCCGGGGCAAAAAACAGCAACATGTCGTGTTTTTTAAAAGGGATACAATATGGGAAGAAGAGCGCCTGTCGCATTATTGCTGGCATTCCACCTCTGTTCCATTCAGGTGTATGCCGAAGATGAGCCACAAACTATCAGTTCTGAAGGACTGGCCAACGAGCAAGGATTGCCATCGCTCGATGGCTCCGCCGCTGAACTTCCCCTGAGTACCGCCGCGCCCGGCACGCTGACGCTGGGCAACGCCGTGAATCGCTCGGTTAACTGGCACCCGGCTATCCGGGAGGCGATCGGTAAACTGCAGTCACAAAACGAGCAGATTAACGTCGCCAAATCGAAGTATTACCCGCAGATAAGCGCGGGCATGAACAACGGCTACAGCAACACATACACCAACAACGGCTACAGCCCGTCGCTGGTGCTGTCGCTTTCGCAAATGCTGTATGACTTCGGCAAAGTATCAAGCCAGGTGCGGGCCGAAACCGCCGGAGCCGCGCAGGAGCAGGCCAATGTGCTGCTGAGTATCGACAATGTCGCTCACGACACCGCCGTCGCCATGGTGCAGGTGCAGTCCTGGCAGCAGATGGTGGAGGCCGCCAAAGCACAGCTGAATGCGCTCAACAGTATCGGTAAGCTCACCGAACAGCGTAACGATGAAGGGGCCACCTCTCTTTCGGATGTGGTGCAAACCAACGCCCGTATCGAATCCGCCCGTTCGCAAATGGTGCAATATCAGGCCAATCTCGAGAGTTCACAGGCCAACCTGATGACCCTGCTGGGCTGGAATACCCTGAACGACATCAGCAGTGATTTTCCGGCGAAGCTTGAACAGAGCTGCATGATGGCGAAACCGGAAGACCGGCTGGTTCCGTCGGTGCTTGCCGCCTGGGCTGGGGCCAGTGCCGCACAGGCCAATCTGGATTACGCCAACGCGCAAATGACCCCCACCATCTCGCTGGAGCCGTCGGTTCAGCATTACCTCAACGACAAATATCCGAGCAATGAGGTGCTGGACAGAACGCAATATTCGACATGGGTGAAGGTCGAAATGCCGATTTATCAAGGGGGCGGCCTCACCGCCCGACGCGATGCCGCCAGCCATGCAGTGGAGTCGGCGCAGTCCACCATCCAGCGCACCCGGCTCGACGTCCGGCAAAAACTGCTGGAGGCCCGCAGTCAGTCGCTGAATCTCGCCAGCGCGTTGCAGATTTTGCGCCGCCAGCAGCAGCTCAGCGAACGCACCCGCGAACTGTATCAGCAGCAGTATCTCGACCTTGGTTCCCGCCCGTTATTGGATGTGCTCAACGCCGAACAGGAAGTGTATCAGGCGCGCTTTGCAGAGCTGCAAACGCAGAGCCAGCTCCATCAGCTACAGCTTGACTGCCTGTATAACACCGGCACGATACGCCAGGCTTTTGGCTTAAATAATCGCAGCATCCAGTCCGTGGAGATCCAGCCATGACCCGTGCCGCTCCTCCTGTTGAAGAACTAATCAGCGATCGCGCCCTCAGCAACTGGGCGCTGGCCATCGGTCACGTCGCCGCCCACTATCGGGTGGTCTGTTCACCGGGCGCGATTCAGGCCAACGCCCCGTGGTTTAAAGGCAAAAACCGCACGCCAGCACTGACGCAGCTTGCGCGTCAGGCCGGACTCTCATTCCACCTGCTCACCCTGACCGAACACGCCTTCAGCCAATGGCGACTGCCGGTGGTGGCGGAACTCGAAGATGGCCAGTTGGCGGTCATCGAGCACTTCAACGGCGACGATGCGGTCGACGTGTTCATGATTGACGGCGACAGCGAAAGTAACCGGGTGGTCGCCAGCGAACTGTTGTCATCGGTGAAATATGTTGCTGCCCTGCGCCCGCTCTCGGCGCTGAAGGACAGCCGCGTCGATACCTACGTCTCCCGCTTCAGCCCCGACTGGATGAAGGGGCTGGTGTTACAGGATTTACGGCCGTACATCCCGGTGATGATCGCCGCATTTTTGGTGAACGTGCTATCGCTGGCCGGGATCGTCTTTTCGATGCAGGTCTACGACCGGGTGATCCCGGCACAGTCCTACCCGACGCTGTACGTGCTGGCAACCGGGGTGCTTATCTCGGTGATATTCGGATTCCTGCTGCGGGAGGCGCGAACCCACATCATGGACGTGCTCGGCAAACGCGCCGACATGCGCATTTCTGACCGGGTGTTCAGCCACGCCCTACGGCTGCGGAACAGCGCAGTGCCCCGCTCCACCGGCAGCTTTATCTCCCAGTTGCGCGAACTGGAACAAATCCGCGAGATGATCACCTCCTCGACCCTTTCCACGCTGATCGATTTACCGTTCTTCTTCCTGTTCGTGGTGGTGTTGGGGATCATCGCCCCGCAGCTGTCGTGGATAGCCCCGGTGGCCGCGATAATGATGGTGCTCCCGGGCCTGCTTTTACAGAAAAAACTGGCGATCCTGGCGAACCAGTCGGCGCATGAATCCACCCTGCGTAATGCGGTGCTGGTGGAGAGCGTGCAGGGGCTGGAGGACATCAAGCTGATGCAGGCGGAGAACCGTTTTTTGCAGCAGTGGAACAGCTACATTCGCATCACCGGAGAATCTGGCCTGCGCACCCGCAAAGTAACGCAGGGCCTGATTGGCTGGGGTATGTCGGTGCAAAGCCTGGTGTATGCGGCAGTAATATTGTTCGGCGCACCGCTGGTGATCGAGGGTGACCTGACCACCGGGTCGGTGGTGGCCGCCTCGATGCTGGCATCACGGATGATTGCCCCCATGGCCGGGCTGTGTGGCGTGCTGGCCCGCTGGCAGCAGGTAAAAGCCGCCAAAATGGGGCTCGACAGCATCATGCAGTTACCGACCGAAACCCAGCGCGATGAAAGCCTGGTGCATCAGGAAATTTTCCACGGCCACTACGTTTTTGAGAATGCGCATTTCCGCTATCACCACGAAGATCAGCGGGTGCCGCTGCGCATCTCGCGGCTTGAGATTTTGCCCGGAGAACGCGTGGCCCTGCTCGGGCGCAACGGCGCGGGCAAATCCACGCTATTGCAGGCCCTGGCGGGCGGGGTTGAAATCGTCAACGGCGACCTGCGCCTCGATAACCTCAGCATCTCGCAAATCGACATGGCCGACCTGCGCCGCAACATCGGTTTTCTCAGCCAGAACGCGCGACTGTTCTTCGGCACCCTGCGCGAGAACTTAACCCTCGGCGCGCCGCACGCCAGCGATGAAGCGATCTTTGAGGTGTTGGAAATCTGCGGGGCCGATAGCTTTGTTAAACGCCTGCCGAAGGGATTAGATCACCCCATCATGGAAGGCGGCAACGGGCTGTCAGGCGGCCAGCGCCAGGCGATTCTGCTGGCCCGAATGCTGCTCCGTTCGCCAAATATCGTCCTGCTCGATGAACCGAGCGCCTCGCTGGATGAACACACCGAGCGGGAGTTTATTCAGCGCCTCGGCAACTGGCTCGGCAACCGGACGCTGATTGTCGCCACCCATCGTGTGCCGGTGCTGGATCTGGTAGATCGCGTGGTGGTGCTGAAAGAAGGCCAGCTGGTGATGGATGCCCCGAAAGCTCAGGCAATGAATAACAGCCGCACACCGGCTCCGGGAACGACCAATGGACGGGGGTGGAACAATGAAAACCAGTCAGCGTGATGTCGCCATGGACGACCTCGACATTCGTCGGGAGAATGAATTTTCCGGCGCCACTAAAATCGTGCTGCTCTCTGCCGCCCTGTTTTTACTGCTCGGCGCGTGGGCGTGGTTTGGTCAACTCGACGAAGTCTCGACCGGCACCGGGAAGGTTATCCCCAGCTCACGCGAACAGGTGTTGCAGTCGCTCGACGGCGGAGTGCTCACCGAGCTGTTGGTTCACGAAGGCGACAAAGTGCAGGCCGGGCAAGTGGTGGCGCGGCTGGACCCGACCCGCTCAGAGTCAAACGTCGGCGAAAGTGCCGCCCGCTACCGGGCCTCGCTGGCCTCCAGCGTGCGTCTGAATGCCGAGGTGAATGACCTGCCGCTCAAGTTTCCCGCCTCGCTCAATGCCTGGCCGGACCTGATCGCCCAGGAAACCCGGCTGTATAAATCGCGTCGCGCGCAGCTCATCGACTCGCAGGCCGATCTTCAGGACGCGCTGAACTCGGTGAATAAAGAACTCGCCATCACCGAACGACTGCAAAAAAGCGGCGCGGCGAGCCATGTGGAAGTGCTGCGTTTGCAGCGCGAAAAAAGTGACCTCGGCCTGAAAATCACCGATTTACGCTCGCAGTATTACGTGCAGGCGCGCGAGGCGTTGTCGAAGGCCAATGCCGAAGTCGACATGCTGTCGTCGATCATTAAAGGCCGGGAAGACTCGGTCACGCGAATGACCGTGCGCTCACCGATGCGCGGGATTGTGAAAAATATTCAGGTGACGACCATCGGCGGCGTCATCCCACCGAACGGCGAAATGATGGAGATCGTCCCCGTCGACGATCATCTGCTGATTGAAGCCCGCCTCTCCCCGCGCGATATCGCGTTTATCCACCCCGGACAGCGAGCACTGGTCAAAATCACCGCCTACGATTACGCCATTTACGGTGGGCTGGAGGGCGAAGTCGAGACCATTTCGCCCGACACGATTCAGGACAAAGTGAAGCCTGAAATCGTTTACTATCGGGTGTTTATTCGCACCCATCAGGATTATCTGGTCAACAAGCGCGGGCATAAGTTCTCCATCTCGCCGGGAATGGTCGCCAGCGTCGACATCAAAACCGGTGAAAAAACCATCATGGATTACCTGATCAAGCCGTTCAACCGCGCGAAAGAGGCGTTACGTGAGCGATAAGTGAGCGTTTACGCGGGTTATAGCGGTGGCGCTGGGGGCAAAAGGTCTGTTATACTGACTGGAACACAATGGGGCTGATTCTGGATTCGACGGGATTTGCGAAACCCAAGGTGCATGCCGAGGGGCGGTTTGCCTCGTTAAAAGCCGCAAAAAAATAGTCGCAAACGACGAAAACTACGCTTTAGCAGCTTAATAACCTGCTAAGAGCCCTCTCTCCCTAGCTTCCGCTCTTAAGACGGGGATCAAGAGAGGTCAAACCCAAAAGAGATCGCGTGGACATCCTGCCTGGGGTGAAATCGCTAAAACTAATCAGGCTAGTCTGGTAGTGGCGTGTCTGTCCGCAGCTGCCCGGCGAATGTAAAGACTGACTAAGCATGTAGTACCGAGGATGTAGGAATTTCGGACGCGGGTTCAACTCCCGCCAGCTCCACCACTTTTTAGTTGTTTGAAGTACAATGAAGTCTACTAAGCCCGCACAGCACAAGCTCTGCGGGCTTTTTTACGTCTATTGTCGTCCAGTGAGAATTGCTGAGAACTATCACTTATGGCACCCTGAATGGGACCCACAACGAAGGGTCCAAAAATCGAGGGTCCCAAAATGGCAAAAATCGCTAAGAAGCTCACTGATACTGAAATCAAAAGCACTAAGCCAGCCGACAAAGAAATCAACTTGTTTGACGGTGATGGTTTAATCCTACGAATTTCACCCCTCTCGAAAGGAGGGAAGAAGAATTGGTATTTCAGGTATGCAGTGCCGGTGAGTAAGAAAAGAACCAAAATGAGCCTTGGGACCTATCCTCACCTTACACTGGCAAGAGCCAGAGCCTTACGAGATGAATACCTTTCCTTGCTTGCCAATGGCATTGATCCTCAAGTCCATAACAACGATAAAGCTAATGCCTTAAAAAATGCTACTGAACACACACTCCAAGCTGTGGCAAGCAAATGGTTGAATGAGAAGGTTAAGACCTCAGGCATCTCACAAGACCATGCAGAAGACATCTGGCGAAGCTTGGAGAGAAATATCTTTCCAACGTTGGGTGATACCCCCATTAAGGAGATTCGCCCTAAAATGCTTAAACAGCATTTAGACCCCATAGAAAAACGAGGTGTCCTTGAAACACTTCGCCGCATCATATCCCGCCTGAATGAAATTTTCCGCTATGCAGCAACAGAAGAACTCATAGAATTCAATCCGGCTGACAATCTTGCCCAGAGATTTAGTAAGCCGAAGAAACAGAACATGCCAGCCCTGCCCCCAAACGAACTGCCCCGCTTCCTAATGGTGTTAAATAATGCCTCAGTCCGTATGGAGACACGATTACTGATTGAATGGCAGTTACTAACTTGGGTCCGCTCCGGTGAAGCGGTTCGCGCAAGATGGACAGATATTGATATAGAAACCGGCATGTGGAACATCCCGACTGAATTTATGAAAATGAAGAAGCCTCACAAAGTTCCACTAAGCAAAGAAGCTTTGGGAGTCTTGGGGTCAATGAAAGCGATAAGTGGGCATCGTGAATGGGTGTTTCCAAGCATAAAGGCTCCTCTTAACCATATGCATGAACAAACAGCTAATGCGGCCATAATCCGTATGGGTTTCGGAGGTGAGCTTGTAGCTCACGGTATGCGTTCCATCGCTAGAACGGCTGCTGAGGAGTCTGGAAAGTTCAGGACAGACGTCTTAGAAGCAGCCCTTGTCCACTCGAAGAAGGATGAAATAATTGCGGCCTACAATCGTGAAGAGTATCTCACAGAACGGGTGGTTCTCATGCAATGGTGGAGTGACTATGTGCAAGCTCAAAGGCTAAATGAAGTGGTCAACAAAAACTGGCCACAGTTTTAGAGTTTTTCCAGAACAATCGCTCTGATTCATTGGGTGTTAAGCCACCGTTATATTGGTGGGGTCTGAGCTGGCTGTAATAACCAATGATGTAAT
>Ga0207655_1000571_pt1 | contig 45784 bp, 44 predicted proteins | sample KBSM44metaG_FD_184398 | JGI IMG/M metagenome (GOLD analysis project Ga0207655, IMG submission 184398) | Miscanthus rhizosphere microbial communities from Kellogg Biological Station, Michigan, USA - KBS M4-4 metaG (SPAdes) (version 2) | ecosystem: Host-associated > Plants > Roots > Rhizosphere >...
CGAGCTGGCGTCGACATTGGCACGTACCAGGCTGTCGCGTGACGACAGATCGTTGGCGCAACTGTACCCGGCAACGTAGTCCAGGGCCTTGTCCTTGCTGACGCGGTAAGCGCGACGACCGATGACCACAGCCAGCTCGGCCTCCCAATCAAGCTTCTGGGTGCCTTCTGGCATCTGAACGATCTGCTTGTGCCCCGACAATGTGCCACGTCCGGCCTTGATGAAGTGCCAAGGCGCAATCCCATCGCTGCGAGGGTCAAGCGACAGGTTCATGTTAAACGCGCGGGCCATGGCAGCAACGTGATCGCGATAGTTGGCCCCGGCGGCATAAATGGCCCCCGGACGTTGCAACGGCGGCGCAAGCTCCAGCGTCTCAAGATCAAGAGCCTGGGCCTCAAACGCTGCTGGCTCTTGTGCGACACGGTCAGCAAGCGCTTGCAGCTGCTCGTTGGCACTGCCCCACTCTTCCAGCAAAGCGTCCAGAGCCTGTCCGGCCAGATCAGGCGCAATCGCGGCGGCGAGTTGACTCAAATCGTAGGCGCGGTTGTTGATGAGCATGCCGGAGACAGGCACCGCTGCATCCGACTGGTAAGCGAAAAGTTGGTATTTCATGGTCCACCCTTACAGAAGCGAAGCGCGTTGATTGGAGAAGGTCACGTGCACCGTGAGTCCTCCTTCCATCAACATCCATTTGCGCACCTCCACGCCGAAAACACCGTTTGCGATAAACGGATCAGCCTGAATCAGGCGCTCTGCTTCGTCTTGGTCCGATGCGCGCAGGATGCTCATGCCTCCCAACTGTCCCGGGCTGTACTGATCGGACACGAAAGGCCCGGAGGCGAACAACTCGCCACGGTTCTGCGCGGCGATCGCCCACTGCAAATGAGCACCCAGCAGCTCAGACATGCGCGTAAGGTTGCGAGGGCTGCGGAACGCGACGAACAACGGCTTGTTGAGCATCCCGGCCAGCAGGTCTTTCTCGGTAGTCAGGTCAGCCATTGGCGAGAGCCTCCAGCAGCGCCGGAGACGCAGCATCAGCCGGTGCTTCGTAGTTCTGCGCGAAGTCTTCCTGTGGCGGGCTCACTGCCCACACCGCGGCCAACTCGTGAGGACCGGATGCGTTGAGTACCACCCAGTCGCTGTCGTCCTCGGGCACGACGTCGATGTCCCAGAAATATTCGACCAGGCTGTTCCAAGGATCCCGAATGTAATGGAAGTAGTTCGATCCACCCACATGCCGACCGAGGCCAAAGGCGTTGGTGTAGCCTTTGGAAATCAGGTTCTGGGCGCCCAGTTCGATCTCGTCAATGTCCATCACCTCGAAACTCAAGTGATGCAATCCACTGTGAGAGCTTTTCGCCAACCCAAGGGCATGGTGATCACCGCCGCAACCGAATCGCAGAAACGCCAGGATATCCGCAGCCTTGTCTGACACCTTCATGCCAAGGACCTGAGTGTAAAACGCCACTGAGCGGTCCACGTCGGGGCTGAATTTGATCAAGTGTCCCAGGCGCAAGGGGGAGGCCTCACGGGACGACGAAGTGAGATCACACGCCCGCTCGCCTATCCGGCGATAGCGGCCATGGGTATTCACCTCAGGCGTGGGGCGCGGTGAAGCCGGTGCTTCAACACCTTCGCACACATGAACCCAGTCGTTGCTCGGATCCAGGAACCACAAACCCTGCGTATCGATTTCGAACGGTGCATCGTGCAGCGTCACGTTATGCTTCTTGAGGTTCTTGCGGATTTGCTTGATGCCTTCGGCATCAGTGCCGTACGCCACGTAGCTCAGGCGTTTGGGACTGCCTGGCATCAGACGGATCTGGTCTTGAGCCCGACCTTTGCAACGCAGGACCAGATGATCGCCGGACACTCGCGCCTCTAGGCCAAAGGTCTCGTAGAAAGCGCGACCGACTTCCAGGTCCGGTACCGACAGGCCTACATGATGAAGAAAACGAATCATGATGGATCTCCTTACTTGATCGGAGAAAACGGTGCGCCACTCAGCAACTCGGCATGCTGCGTGGTGACCATGTGCCCGGCCTTGCCGAGAAACTCACGCCACTTGGGATTGCTCGACAGGGCCGCACGGCGTTGGGCGCGGTCTTCAAAACTTGAGAAGCCCCAGAGATGAATGACTCGATTGACGTCGCCGGTCTCAGGCTTCAAATAGGCAATCAGGTTGCCCCACGCCTCACTTTGGATCTTGAAACCTTCCTCTTCGTAGATACGAAGGAAGTCATGCAGGGTGCCAGGCTTGAGGTAGTAGGTGCGTTGTTCGATAAGCATGTCGTTCTCTCTTGTTGGGGACGTACACGAAAGGAATCGGTGCCGGATCAGTTCGAATCTCGTTCGATCAGCTTGATCACCGCCGAAATGTCTTCTTCGCCCATGCCCATGTCGCGGGCACGGTTGAAATAGGATTGGGCAACATCAAATAACGGAGAGGCGCATCCCAAGCGTTCGGAAAGTTCACCTGCCATCTCCAGGTACTTCTCCAACGTCACCAGTGGACCCGGCGCCGGGGTGAACTTCCTGGCCGCCATCATTGGAGCGCGAACCGTGAACATCATCGAATTACCCGCGCTCTTGCTGATTACCTCGACCACTTTCTCGGCGTCGAACCCTGCCTTGACCCCAAGATTCAATGCCTCGGCGGCCGCCAGGGTGTGGATGGTAAGCAGGTAGTTGGCGATCAGCTTCATCGCCACAGCGCAACCGAACTCACCGATGCGAAACTGGATGTCGGCGATAGCGCTGAGGACCGGCTGACAGTCCTGGATCAACGATTCATCACCACCAAGGAACAGCGAAGCCTTGCGAGCCAGCACCAGCGGTGGGGAGCCGCTGACTTCAGCTTCCAACACCCGTGCGCCTTTGCTTTCGATGCGCCGGGCCATCTGTTCCTTGAAGCTGCGTTGATAGGTACCCATCTCGATCAAGGTATGCCCTGGCCGCAATGCACTGAGCAATCCGTCGGGACCTTCCATGACTTCCAATTGAGCAGCTTCGCCCGGCAGACATGTGAGGATGAAATCGGATTGGCTGGCGACTTGGGCGGGAGAGTCGAGCGCGATACCACCGAGTTCGACAAAAGCGTCTCGGTCACGGCGGCGGTAACCCACCACTCGAAAACCTGCGGCGAGCAGATTGGTTGCGATAGGAAGACCGAGCTGGCCGATCCCCACCATGCCGATGGTGATAGAAGACATTGGACACTCTCTTGTTGTTATTGTGACCTGCACGGACGCAGGCCGTTGATGGCTGTTAACTTAGGCCTGACTGCCCCCCCAGAACAAATAGCTACAGTTATTCTTAAGTAGTAATGAAAGTGATACGAGGCTCGCCTGATGAAAGATTTGAACCTGCTGTTTACATTCGAGGCCCTGTGGCGCGACCACTCGGTGTCCGTCGCAGCGGAGAATCTGGGGGTTACCCAAGGGGCAGTGAGCGGGTCGCTCAAGAGGATGCGGCAAGAGTACGGAGACCGGTTGTTCACCATGGTCGGACGCAGGATGGAGCCGACGCCCTTTGCCGGGCAGATCGCGCCAGGGCTGCTGGAGGCGCTGGACCTGGTGCGTGAGGCGCAAAGCCACACGCTTGAGTTCACCCCCAGGCATTGCCGCAAGACATTCACCTTGCGCACACGGGACATCGGCGAGGCCGTGTGCCTGCCTGCGATCCTCAAGGCGCTGCACCACCAGGCGCCCGCAAGCCGGTTGCAGACGGTCGCCAGCACGGTCGAAGAAACCTTGAGCGGGCTATCGACCGGGCGCATCGATCTGGCGATCGGCTACCTTCCGATGTTGAAAACAGACATTCATCGAACCTGTGTGTCATCTCAACACTACGTCTGCGTAATGCGCGAGGGACACCCCCTTGCCGACTCGGAAATGACGCTGTCGCGCTTCCTTTCCCAGCAGCATCTGCTGGTCGAAACCGGGGGTACAGGGCATGTTGCGCTCGAGCGTGCGCTGGTCGAGGAAGGCGCGCGCTCCAACATAAGCGTGCGCATTCCCCAGTACCTCTCGGCCCCTCACCTGCTGCTCGCCTCGGACATGCTGTGGGCGGCACCGCAAGTGCTGGCCAGCACATTGGCGCAATTCTTTGCACTGCGGCTCAAACCACTGCCTTTGACGCTGCCGGCGTTCGATATCGCGCTGTACTGGCATGACCGTTTTCATCGTGACCCACAAAGCAGATGGTTCAGGGACCTGGTCGCTCAAGCGTTGCGCGAGTCCCTCGAACAGCCCGCAACACTCACCTCAACCCTCGGAAAACAGATCGAAAATCAGCTGTCGTAACCAACGATTGGCTGGATCACGGTGATACCGGGCATGCCAGAGCATGTTCACCGAAAACTCCGGGAACGGCACCGGATGAGGCAACGCGGTGAGATCGAAGTGCTCCCGACTGATCGCGGCAAAACGTTCGGGAACCGTGGCCAACAGGTCGGTGCGCTCCAGGATATGACCCACTGCAGCGAAATGCGGCACCTCCAACCGCACTGAGCGCTTGATCCCCAAACGCGTCATCAGGACATCGGCTTCGCCATGTCCGGTGTCGGCCGCGACCACTCGCACGTGGCCGTAGGCGCTGAATTGGTCGAGGGTGAATGCCTCGCGGGTTGCAGGGTGGTCTTTGCGGCACAGACAGACGTAATGCTGACGCATCAGCCGACGCTGGAAAAAGCCCGCCCGAAGTTGCGGAATCAGACCGATCGCGAGGTCTACCGTACCGTCTTGCAGATCTTCGTTCAGGCCTACCTGACTTTCCCGCACGGTGCTGATGACACAACCAGGCGCTAGGCGGGCCAGTTCATCCATCAGCCGAGGTATCAGATTGATCTCGCCAATGTCAGTCATCACCAACCGGAAGGTCCTGGCGCTGGTGGAAGGATCGAAGGTATTCGCCCGGCTGAGGGCATCACGCAGGGTGTCCATCGCCTGCAGCACCGGTTCTGCCAACTGCTCGGCATAAGGCGTCGGTTGCATGCCGTGATAGGTGCGCACGAACAGTTCGTCGCCCAGCACACCGCGCAAGCGTTTGAGCGCATTACTGACCGCCGGCTGCGTCAGTCCCAGACTGTCCGCAGCGGTCGATACACGCCTGTCCAGCAGCAACTGGTTGAATATGACCAGAAGATTCATGTCCAGATCATGCAATTCCATAATGCGTCACTCTGAATGCCTGACCAAAGCATACCTCAGAGGAATATTCACCACTGTGATATTCGTTATATCGATCGCTGCATTTATCAATGTCGCGGCGAAACTCATGATGAGAACCACAACAAGAACTCTCCATGGGTAATCACACATGTCCAACAACAACTCCCAACCAACACTTCGCGTCGGCATCGTGGGTGGCGGCATTTCCGGTGTCGCTCTGGCGCTTGATCTGGCACGCAACAGCGACCTTGATATCCAGCTGTTTGAAGCAGCTCCAGCCTTTGGTGAAGTCGGCGCAGGCGTCGCGTTCGGTGCCAACTCGGTACGCGCCCTGGATGGTCTGGGCATTGGCGATGCCTACCGGAAAGTCGAAGACCGCACACCAGCGCCCTGGGAAGATGTGTGGTTCGAATGGCGCCGCGGCGAAGGCGAATCCAAATACCTAGCGACGACGGTGATGCCTGGGGTGGGGCAATCCTCAGTCCACCGTGCCGACTTTCTCGATGTACTGACCACCCACCTGCCAGAAGGCATTGCTCAATTCGACAAGCGCGCTGTCAGTGTCGAACAGAATGGTGATGAAGCCAGGGTCGTCTTTGCCGACGGCACCGATTACCGCTGTGATCTGCTCATCGCCGCCGACGGCGTGAAATCGGTCATTCGCGGCCATGTGTTGGAGGGCATCGGCGCAGAACCTGCCGAGCCTCGATTCACGGGCACCTGTGCCTATCGCGGCATGATTGACAGCGAAACCCTGCGCGCTGCCTACCGAGCAAAGGGGCTGGACACTCATCTAGTGGATGTTCCGCAGATGTATCTGGTCAAAGACGGCCATATCCTGACCTTCCCGGTCAAACAAGGCCGGATCATCAACGTCGTTGCGTTTCTGTCTGACCGCTCCTCTGATTCTCCGCAATGGCCGGCTAGCGAGCCGTGGGTGCGCAAAACTAGTCAGGCGCAGATGCTCGAGGATTTCGCAGATTGGGGCGAAGCTGCCCGCACCCTGCTCGAATGCATCCCCGAACCCACCTATTGGGCGCTGCACGATCTCGCCGAACTGCCAGGCTATGTCTACAACCGCGTGGTTCTAATCGGTGATGCGGCGCACGCAATGCTGCCTCATCAGGGTGCAGGTGCTGGCCAGGGCCTAGAAGACGCCTACTTCCTGGCGCGCCTGCTGGGCGACCCGCGCCTGAACACCGGCAACATTGATGCCGTGTTGAAGACATACGACGAGCTGCGCCGTCCACGGGCGTGCAAGGTTCAACGCACCTCAACTCAGGCCGGGGAGCTGTACGAGATGCGCGACCCGGAAGCTGCGGCGGACGATAAGGTCCTGGCCGAAAAACTCGAAACCCGATTTAACTGGCTGTGGCACCACGACCCGGAAATAGATGTCGCTCAAGCGCGTTCGCGCTTGGGCTGGGAGCACCAACTGGCCGCGTCCTGACCGGCTGGGGCTGTACCCGAGGGCGCGCCACGATCGCGCCCTCGGCTCAATAATAACGACAAACAGAGCCCACCCATGCGAAACATCGATGTCTCTGCGTTGCTCGCGGAAGCACCGCTAAACCCATTCCACCTACGCCTCCTGTTCTGGTGCGCGTTGATCATTGTGTTCGACGGCTATGATCTGGTCATCTACGGAGTAGTGCTCCCGTCATTGATGAAGGAGTGGGGGTTGAACGCTCTACAGGCGGGGCTGCTTGGCAGTTGCGCGCTGTTGGGCATGATGTTGGGTGCGCTGATATTCGGCCCCCTTGCCGACCGTGTCGGAAGATGCAACACCATCACTGTGTGTGTCGTATTGTTCAGTGGCGTCACGGCCCTCACCGGCTTCGCAGAGTCACCGACACAGTTTGCAGCGTTGCGTTTCATAGCGGGCATCGGTATTGGTGGCGTGATGCCCAACGTGATCGCGCTCATGAATGAGTACGCTCCGCAACGCCTTCGCGGCCGATTGATTGCGCTCATGTTCACGGGCTACTCGGTGGGGGGGATGGCGTCCGCCGGACTCGGCATGGCGCTGATTCCTGAGTGGGGATGGGCCTCGGTGTTCTTCGTCGCAGCGATCCCGTTGCTGGTGTTGCCATCGATGGTCAGGCAACTGCCGGAATCCATCAACTTCCTGTTGAGACGCGGGTATACGCCTCGCGCACAGGTGCTCCTGAGCCAAGTAGTAGCTAGCTATACACCCCATACCAATGATGTGCTGCGACCCGAGGCCGGCCAGAGCGACAAGGTCTCGATCGGGCAGTTGTTCACCGAGCACAGGCTGGTCAACACGCTGATCCTGTGGCTTGCCTTTTGCTGCAGCATGTTGATGATCTACGGCCTGAGCTCCTGGCTGCCGAAGCTGATGAACACCGCCGGCTACGGCACAACGTCGAGCATCGCCTTCCTATTGATCCTGAATCTGGGTGCCATTGTCGGCTCGCTGACAGGGGGCTGGCTTGCCGATCGGCTTGGCTTGGGCAAAGTGCTGCTGACCTTTCTTGCGGCGAGCGGCGTGGTCTTGGCGATGATGGCGATTGAAGCGCCAGCGCCGGTTTTGTATGCGTTGATTGCCGTCGCCGGTGCCGGTACGACAGGCGCGCAGATTTTGGCCAATGCCTTCGCAGTCCAGTACTACCCGGCGCACATTCGTTCAACTGGGCTGGGATGGGCCATGGGGATCGGACGTTTCGGGGCCATTGCTGGCCCGCTGGTGGGTGCCTCCACGCATGCGCTGGAGCTGCCCCTGCACTTCTCGTTTATGGCCTTTGCGGTTCCCGGCCTGATCGGCGCAGCCGCCATCGCGGTGTTCATGATCAGGCTAAGCCACTGGCATCTGATAACTGTCGATTCTGAAAGACCGGTGGCAGCCTCTGCATCGTCACCTCTGCCCTCACCTGCTTCAGTCGAGCAAGGCACCGACCCGCGGCTGTGGGTGCGCCCGCCTGATCTATAAGCCTGACACTGGAATCGAACATGAGCCCTGCAAAAATTGAAAGTATCGAGGCAATCCTTGTCGATCTGCCTACCATTCGGCCACACAAGCTGGCGATGCACACCATCTCGCAGCAGACCCTGGTCATCATTCGTCTGCGGTGCAGCGATGGCGTGGAGGGGCTGGGCGAGTCGACCACGGTGGGCGGTTTGTCTTATGCGTATGAAAGCCCGGAAAGCATCAAGACCAACATCGACCGTCATCTGGCACCCGCACTGCTGGGAATGGACGCCGACAATCTGAACGCGGCCATGCAGCGCCTGGACAGAGTCGCCAAGGGCAACACTTTCGCCAAGTCGGGACTGGAAAGCGCGCTGCTCGATGCTCAGGGCAAACGCCATGGGCTGGCCGTCAGTGAATTGCTCGGCGGTCGTGTGCGTGACAGCGTTGAGGTGGGCTGGGTGCTCGCCAGTGGCGACACTGCACGGGACATTGCCGAAGCCGAGAAGCTGCTGGACCTGCGTCGTCACCGTATTTTCAAGGTGAAGATCGGCGCCAACCCGCTGGAGCAGGATCTTAAGCACGTCATCGCCATCAAACGTGCGTTGGGTGACCATGCCAGTGTGCGTGTGGACGTCAACCAATACTGGGACGAGTCCCAGGCCATCCGCGGTTGTCAGGTGCTCGGAGACAACGGTATCGAACTCATTGAGCAACCGATCGCACGGCTCAATCGCGCCGGTCAGATTCGACTCAATCAGCGCAGCCCGGCGGCGATCATGGCCGATGAATCGATAGAGTCGGTCGAGGACGCTTTCAGCCTGGCCGCAGACGGAGCAGCCAGTGTCTTCGCCCTAAAAATTGCCAAAAACGGTGGTCCGCGCGCAGTCCTTCGCACGGCGCAGATCGCCGAGGCTGCAGGCATCTCGCTGTACGGCGCGACGATGCTAGAAGGCGCCATCGGCACGCTGGCTTCGGCGCATGCGTTCGTGACCCTCAAGAAACTGTTGTGGGGGACCGAGCTGTTCGGCCCCCTGCTGCTGACCGAGGAGATCGTCACCCAGGCACCTGTTTACCGTGATTTTGAATTGCACGTTCCCAACACGCCCGGCCTGGGACTTTTCCTGGACGAAGATCGCCTCAAGCGGTTCCGTCGCGCCTGACGGTAGAAGCGTGGTTGCCCGCCCCCTACAACAAAAAGAGGTATAGAACATGACCGTAAAAATCAGCCACACGCCAGAAGTCCAGGCCCTTTTCAGGGAGGCTGCCGGCCTCAATAACGACCAAGGGAGCCCCAGGCTAAAGCAGATTCTGCTGCGGCTTATTACGGACGCCGCCAAGGTCATCGAAGACCTTGAGGTGACCGAAGATGAGTTCTGGATTGCCGTCGACCTGATGAACCGGGTCGGCAAGCACACGGAGTTCGGCCTCCTACTGCCAGGATTGAGCCTGGAGCACTTCATTGACCTGCTGCAGGATGCCAAGGACGCACAGGTAGGTCTCACAGGTGGAACGCCCAGAACCATCGAAGGGCCTCTTTACGTTGCTAACGCGCCTTTGAGCATGGGCGAGACGCGTATGGATGATGGCAGCGAGGACGATGTCGCCACGCCGCTGTTCATCGAGGGCGTGGTACGTGACACCGCCGGCAAGCCCGTCGCCGGAGCGGTCGTCGATATGTGGCAGGCCAACACCAACGGCACCTACTCTTTTTTCGACCCTAGTCAATCGGAGTTCAACCTGCGACGCCGTATACAGACCGACACCGAGGGTCGATACAGGGCGCGCAGTATCATTCCCAGTGGTTATGGTCTGGATCCGCACGGCCCTGCTCAGGAGTGTCTGAGTGCGATCGGTCGCCACGGCCAGCGTCCTGCACACATCCACGTATTCGTCAGCGCCGACGGTCATCGTCACCTGACCAGCCAGATCAATCTGGCTGGTGATGCCTACCTCTGGGATGACTTTGCTTACGCCACCCGCGAGGGGCTGGTGGGTGAGGCGGTGATCAACGAAAACTCTGATGCCTCAAAAGCGCGTGGTCTGGACGGGCGACGATTCGCCGAGCTCAGATTCGACTTTCAGCTACAGAGCGCAGTGAACCCCGAAGCCCAGCGGCGCAGCCATCGCCCTCGCATGGGCCAGTGAAGACCGACGCCGAACATCAGACGGGACGATCTCACGTGATTGCCCCTCCTCTGGCAAAAGCCCCGTCATTGTGACGGGGCTTTTGCGCATTAGGGATACCGTTTAGCGCAGATGTTTAACGCCCGGCGATCCCCCCGCTTGCCCACGCCTGTTCCAGGTCTGCCTGGTGCTGAGGTGAGGCAATATCGAGCATCTTGCGAACCCGTTGCTTGATGGTCAGGCCACGCAAGTCGGCTACGCCATGTTCTGTAACGATCAATCCGGCATCACTGCGCGGGATGGTTACCGGGCCATTGAGGCGAGGCACGATTCGGCTTCTAGCGCCCGCGCTCGATGGCAACGCAATGATAGGCAGCCCCCCTCGCGAGTGCTGCGCACCGCGCATGAAATCCAGCGCGCCGCCGACCGCCCCAAGGTAACTCCCGGCGGCTGCTTCGGAATTTATCTGACCTGTCAGATCGACTTCGACTGCTGAGTTGATCGCCACCAGACGGTCTAGACTCGCCAATACTCGGGCGTCATGGGTGTAGCTTGTCGAGCGCAGTTGAAGAGCTTCGTTACGGTGAGCGAACTGGTGGAGTGTCTGGCTACCCATTAGGATGCCACCGATGCTGATCCCCGTATCGCGAGTCTTGCACGAGTTGTTGATGACCCCGCTCTGCATCAGACGCATGACACTGTCACCTATGCTGCCGGAATGCACGCCCAGGTTTCGATGACCAGTCAGCGCGCCGAGAACCGCGTCGGGGATTGCACCGATCCCGGTCTGTAAAGTCGAGCCATCCTCCACGAGCTGTGCGATATGCCAGGCAATCTGGGTGTCGATGGCGCGGATACTCGCGCTGCCGCTGGTCAAGGGACTGCGATCGGTATACATGACCGCGTCGAGATCCGTCAGGCTCAGCGTGCGCTCGCCGTAAGTCCAAGGGGCCTGTCGATTGACTTCCCCGACTACGACAGTGGCGTGCTCAAGGGCTGCGACCAGGTACTCATTGGCCAGACTCAGGCTATATCGACCTAACGCGTCAGGAGGCGACAGCTGCAGCATCAAGACGTCAATGTGCAGCTCGCCGCTGCGCAGCATTTGCGCCATTTTGGAATAGTGAATGGGCAGGATGTCCAGAACACCGGCATCTGCCAGGGCACGATTGCTGCCAGCGCCACAGTATGCGAAAAAATCGACCGCGTCGGCATGCTCGGGTAGACACGTATCGCTACCGGCTATGCCGAGCATGATGCGCAGTCGCTTAAAGTCGTGGCGCTGCGCCAAGAGCGCCCGCGTCAGTGTTACTGGCTCTGCATTCGCCTGACCCCACAATAAGGTAGCGCCGGGGTGGATCAGGCTGGAAAAGTCAGGAGAGGCAGGGTTCAGTTCGAGAGGCATTTTGAGAGCTCACGCAAAGAGCTCGTCGTGGAAGCACGGTTGGCCCCTGTGACAGAGCTCAGAGTGAAAAAGCGGCCCGCCAGGAGCCGCCATGGACATCAGAAAATCGACGACGGATGCTTGGCCAATGGAGTGACCTGGATGGTCATGTACGGAAACAGCGGCAGGCTGGACAACAGCGCATGGAGTTCGTCATTGCTGTCGACGTCCAGGACGCTGATGTTTGAGTACTTCCCAACGACGCGCCACAGATGCGGCCACTTGCCGGATTCTTGCAATTCGACAGCCCGTGCCTTCTCGGCAACCTTGATTTTTTCAACTTCCTCTGCGGGAATGTCACGAGGAATATTCACGGTCATTTCTACGCAATACAGCATGGTGTGCTCCTGATAGACAGAGGTGTAAGGCAATTTGCAACGTGCAGACTCAAACCACGTCCTTAGTGACGAACGGCTTGAGTTTTCCAATGAAATATTTGCCATGCTCGAACCAGGCCTTACGGATATCCGAGTCCATGTAAACCTGATACGCGGCTTCGCTTTCGAACCAGCATTCCCCAATCGCGTCAATGCGACCCACATCCAGATAAGGCACGTGAGTATCGGTCGGATTGCGGTCGACCAGACGCACTTCATATTTGTGCAAGCCCGGCATGCCGTCAGACATCTGGAAGTGAACGACACATTCCTTCTCGAACTGCTCTTGGGTCATGCTGTCTGGCTTAACCAGAAGGTAAAGGATACGAATCATAGGGGCCTCTAATGGCTGGCTGAAGGCGCTCGTCAGGCGGTCTTCGGGTTCTTGGGAGATGAGGTTTCGTGGACGGACGCGTTCGGGTCCTGCGCGTCCAGCTCCTGGATGCTGATGCCTTTGGTCTCGGGCAGAAGCAGCAAAGCGATGACCGAGATGGCGTAGGCAGCCAGGCAGAAAATGCCGATGGCCTGCGCCAGACCGACGTGTCCTGATAGCAGACCCACACCGGTGATGGCGGTTGCGCCCAGAGATTTGCCAACGTTGTAAGAAAAACCCATACAGGTGGTACGAACATGGGTTGGGAATAATTCGCTCAGAAACGGCCCAAGCGCGGCGTACATGCCGATGGCTGCGAAGCCCACTAGAAAACCCATGATGTGGGTGATCAACGGGTTGAGCGGAATGAACATGTAAGTGACGGTGACCACCCAGGAGACAAGCGAGAGCAGGATCAACGTCGGGCGCCTGCCGAGCCTGTCGGCCAGATAGGCCGTGCTGGCAAACCCGGCGAAACACCCTGCAGCCATGACCAGGATCGTGGCAATCAGAGAACCTGACTCAACCCCACGCTCCTTGAGCAACGAGGGTATCCAGACCAGAATGACGTAGCTGCCGGCCTGCAGACCGATCACCAGAATGCTCGAAAGCATCGTCAGCTTCACATACTGAGGCTGGAAGACGGTCCATACCGATGCTTTGGGTGCCGGGCTGGCAAGCGCCTGAACGAAAGCGTCCGAGTCCTGAACATGGCGGCGGATGTAAAGCACGACCAGCGCAGGTACGACTCCGAACCAGAAAGCAACCCGCCATGCCAGTTCAGGCGGGAACGAGGCGAGAATCACCGTGATGATCAACACAGCGCCGGCCCAGCCCAAGGAGAATCCGGACTGCACAAAGCCCATGGCGCGACCACGGTGCGCAGGCTTGATCACTTCGGCCATCAATGCGGCGCCTACGGCCCACTCCCCGCCAAAGCCAAAACCCTGCAGCGTTCGCGCGATCAGCAACTGCTCAAAGTTCTGGGCAAAACCTGCCACTACGCCAAAGAACGTGAACCAGATGATGGAGAAAATCAGCAGGCGTACACGGCCGTAGCGGTCGCTCAGGATACCGGCGATCCACCCGCCCACGGCGGCCGAAAGCAGCGCGGCTGTACCGACCATCCCGGCTTCTGCCTTCGTCAGCCCCCACAGTGCGATGATGGTTGGAAGCAGGAAGCTGAACATCTGCATGTCATACGAATCCAGCGCCCAGCCGGAAAAGCATGCCCAGAAAGTTTTGCGTTCGCGGGGCGAACCGGCCCTGTACCAATCAAACATTTTGCACATCCTTCTTGTTATTGGAGTGACGACTGCGCTCAGGTCACTGGGGCATGTGATAAAGCCCCCGGGCAGCTTGTGAGTCGGCTTACGCAGCATGCGTCAGTTTCAGGGGCTCGCCCATTTCCCGTTACGAAAGCCCCTCTTTTGCTTTTTTGAACAGCTCTGTTCAGCCCCGCACAGACATCAGGATGTCCTGAGTCATGCTGGCCAGCAGCTGGCCGTTGCGTCGATAGATACGTGTGGTCACAAGATCCCTCACACCATCGTTTCTGACAGGATCATGGAGGAACAGTGACCAGTCATTGGCGTTGATATCGGCGCTGTGGAACCACAGGCTATGGTTGAGCTTTCGGATGGAAAACTGAGGCGAACGATCAAGGCCGGCAGACGCGATGGGCGACAAATGACTGAGCCAGCACTCGGACATATAGGCCAGTGCCGCGTGGTGCAAACAGCCTTCATCCGGCAAAGGTTCACTCAGGCGTATCCAGTAGCCCTCAAGGCCACGCCCTGTTTGTGTGAGCTCTGGGGCCTGAGCGTGTATTGGCCGGACATCCAGTACCTTGTTACCCGTAAAACGCAATTGAAAGCAGGCTGACCTGCGGTCGTGAGTGGCGACCACCTGGTCAAGGGTCGGCAGACTTTCCGGATCCGGCACCTGCACCTCCAATCGCGAGGATTGCCTCAAGTCTCGCTCGGGCTGCTTGAAAGCGACACTCGCGCTGAAGATGAGGCCAGTACCCTGCACGCCATAAACGTGTCGATACGAAAAGCGCGAATCGTCCTGCAGCGTTTCCACACTGAACTCCACAGCATTGCGGGTGTGCGCTGCCTGCAGCGCAGTCATCTGCAGAACACTGGGACTGCGGGCGCGAACGCTTTGAGCAGCCGCCCACAACGCCTGCGAGAGCAATTGCCCGCCATAGACCTCGCCGTGAACATTGATATCGCAGACGTGGCTACGAAAGCGATTTTGCCCATCCGAGTCCAAGGTCAGCAGCTGGGCCAAATCCCGCTGATCCCAAGAAGGCAAAGACCCGTAAAGCGCCACGCCAGACATCCTGTCAGGCAGCCGTCGAAGGCTGGGTGACGGCGCTAATGTCGAGCGGCACGGGGGTGATTTCCTGCAAGCATTCGGGCGTGATGCCACCCACCAACTCCAGAACCTTCACCCCTTCAGGCGTCAATTCCAGCGTCGCCAGATCGGTATAGACACGGCTGACACAGCCCAGGCCGGTCAGCGGGTAGGTACAGGCCGCCAAAAACTTACTCTGCCCGTCCTTGCTCAAGTGATCCATCATCACGTAGATACGCTTGGCGCCGATGGCCAGGTCCATGGCGCCGCCTACCGCCGGTATTGCGTCAGGTGCACCGGTATGCCAGTTGGCAAGATCTCCGTTGGCAGCCACCTGAAATGCCCCCAGCACGCAGATATCGAGGTGGCCACCGCGCATCATCCCGAACGAGTCGGCGTGATGAAAGAACACAACGCCTGGGGATGGTTTGATCGGCTCTTTCCCGGCGTTGATCATGTCCCAGTCTTCTTCACCACTGGGCGCGGCCACCCAACGGCCAAGCACACCGTTTTCACTGTGTAGAAAAATGTCCTTGTCCTGTGGCAAATGATTCGCCACCAAGGTCGGAAGGCCGATACCCAGATTGACGTACGCACCCTCCGGGATGTCACGCGCGACCCTGGCCGCCATTGCGTTGCGAGTTTCTTGATCCATGGCTCACCCAACCTGCTGCTTAGTCAACGGCACAGATGTGCGTTGAACAATGTGTTTGACGAAAATGCCTGGGGTGATGACATGCTCGGGATCAAGCTCACCCAGTTCCACGACTCGGCCCACGGATGCGATGGTGTTACGGGCAGCCATGGCCATCACGGGGCTGAAATTGCGGGCGGTTTTGCGGTAAACAAGATTGCCCCAGCGGTCCCCAGCCTGCGCATTGATCAGCGCATAGTCGACGTGAATCGGGGATTCGAATACATAGTGGCGTCCATCGATCAGACGCGTTTCCTTGCCTTGCGCCAGCAACGTTCCATAGCCTGTAGGTGTATAGAAACCGCCAATGCCACAGCCGGCAGCGCGAAGACGCTCGGCAAGGTTGCCTTGCGGGACTATCTCAAGTTCGATCTTGCCCGCCCGATAAAGCTCTTCGAACACATAAGAGCCCACCATGCGCGGATAGGAGCACAGAATCTTACGCACTTGGCCGGTCTTGAGCAGTGCGGCCAAGCCGGTGTCACCCTGCCCTGCATTATTGCTCACCAGTGTCAGGTCGCGGGCCCCTTGGGCGATCAGCGCCTGAATCAAGTCGTCAGGCATACCAGCCCCGCCGAAACCGCCAACAGCCACAACCGCTCCATCGGGAATATCGGCCAGCGCTTGGGCGGGGCTCGGTAACAACTTATTGATCATCGCGACCCTTCCTTAATCGTTCTCTTGGCCAGGCAGAGGACTGGCCCGCAGTGCGCAAGGCGATACCCCGCGTAGAAACGAGATTGCCAGCGCGATGCTTCGGCTACAATTTCGGACTTCGAAAGGACGAATTAACGCTCGATTAAAGAGCCCGTCAGTCAAGGAACGACGCCCAGGAGTACGCAGCGTCACCGTTGCCGGTAACGCATAAAGGCTGTGCGGACGAAGGTGTGTTATGGATTCGCGTGCGCGATCAGTCGGCGCGGTAGCGCGCGATCAGGCAATCGGCGAATTCCCGGGCGAAAGTAGACAGACTGCCGAAGTCTTGGGCGCACAGCTGGAAAGTGCGCAGGGCCCACGGGTCGACCAGTTGGCATGCGCCGATCTTCTGCCTGTCTTTGAGGCGGTCATAGCTGGCCTGGGGGACAATCGCGATGCCAGCGCCTGCCTCGACCATGCGAAAAATAGCGTCGGAGCTGGCGACCTGCACACGAATGGTCAATGGTAGGTGCAGCGAGGCGGCGGCACGGCTCAAAAAGACGTTGATCGCACTGCCTTCCAGCAGTGAGACAAAGGCATAATTCAGCGCATCCTTGAAGAATACTTCGTGCTGCTCAAGGATTGGATGCCCTACAGGGGCAATGACCATCAAGCGACTCGACACGATCGGTACACTCTGCAACCCATCGGTCACTACGCTGCCTGAAACGATGCCAAGATCGGTACTGCCGTCCCGCACGGCACGGACGATGTCATCGCTAAGCCGCTCACGCATGTCGATGTGCACATCGGGGTGGCTGATCAGATAGTCACCGACCACGGGGGGGAGGTATTCGGTTACTGCCGTGGTGTTGGCCTGCAAACGCAACTGCCCCTTGAGGCCATCGGTATACTGCTGCAGATCGCCTGTGAGCATCGTCAGTTGGGAAAGAATCACCCGGGCATGCTGAAGATAGGTCTTTCCTGCATTCGTCAGGGTGACGCCTTGGGGCGAGCGCTCAAGCAATCGCATACCCAGGTTTTCTTCAAGGTTCTTGATGCGGTTACTGGTGGCAGGCACGGAGAGAAAAGACCGCTCGGCACCGCGCGTAAGACTGCTGGTCTCCGCGATGTTGATGAACAAGCGGAAATCAGTGATATCGAAATGCATCGCCATGGTGAGGAATTCTTGCCGGTAGAAACGAACTGTACTCGCAGGCATCGTGCCTGGCTAGGGGCGCTCCACGGCGGCTCCCCAACGGCCTGGCTATGACCGTCAGGAAGCCTTGCGCATTACCAGTGAGAAGGTTCGAAGGTAAACCCGTCACCCTGTCGACGAATGAATCCGCAGTGCGGCTCACCGAAGTGGACCGGCATGATCAATGCTTCACTGTCGGCGGCACGGTTGAGGAAATCCAGGCGCGTTTTGCGCGCAATGTCCTCCCAGATGCAGTAGCCGGAGTTGATGTCCGGACGCACGATCTGGATCGGGCTATGCAGGATGTCGCCACAAAAGATGCCTTCTTCGTTTTGAGAGCGCACACGAAAGGCTACCTGGCCTGGGCTATGGCCAGGTGCCGCCTCGACTTGCAGGCAGTCGGCGATCTCCTCACCAGGCAACATCATCTGTGCAAGCCCTTCGTTGACGATCGGCATGACACTATCGAAGAACGATTCGCCAAACACATCGATGACGCCCGCTTCTTTGTTTTTGCCTTGGTGACAGAAGTCGAAATCATCCTTGGGGAAATAGTAGTTCGCATTTGGGAAAGTCGGCACCCAGCGCCCGTCCTGCCAAGTGGTGTTCCAACCGACATGGTCGGAGTGTAAATGGGTGATGACCACGTGGGTCACTTTTTCAGGCGGCGCACCGGCGGCAATCATCCACTCACGCACTAAAGTGTTGAGCATATTCATCCGCGCAATCCCCGGACGAGGCTTGAGGTTACCCACTCCGGTGTCGATCACGATGATGTTGCTCCCGGCATGAACCACCCAGAACTGGATCGTCACCAACAGCTTGTTCATGTGCTCGATCCAGTGATTTGGCGCCATCAGGCCCCTATTCTCTTGCAGCACCCCCGCTTCCATCTTCGGAAACAGGAATGCTGGATCATGGGTCGGACCCGCGTACTCAAGGATACGAGTCACTTTAATGTCGCCGATCATGCGGGACTGCATCATCGCTATGCACCTCATCAGTTCTTGTTAGATTGCGGCAATTGCCGACTTCTCGGGATTATCTGCTCTGGGTGTCATGGGCGCCTTTGGTTTCTCGTTAAGATCCTGTTAACAGTTTCCTAAGCCCCAGCCCCCCACAGGATCAAACTCGCTCAAAGAGCGCAGCCAACCCCTGCCCCCCACCTATGCACATGGTTTCCAGCCCATAACGCGCTTCCCGACGCCGAAGTTCATGCAGCAGCGTTGTCATGATGCGAACACCCGTGGCGCCGATGGGGTGACCGAGGGAGATTCCTGAGCCGTTGACATTGACCCGGGCAAAGTCTTTCAAATTCCAGGCCTTGAGCACAGCCAACGCTTGTGCGGCAAACGCTTCATTGACCTCGATCAAATCGAGATCGTCCAGAGTGAGGCCCGTGCGCGACAGGAGTTTTGCCGTGGCAGGGACCGGACCGATCCCCATGCGCGAGGGATCACAGCCTGCGGCAGCCCAGTCCACCAATCGGGCGATTGGCCTCAGCCCGTGGCGATCCGCATAGTCTGGTGATACTACCAGGCACGCGGCAGCAGCATCGTTCTGCTGACTGGAGTTGCCTGCAGTACAGACGCCATCCGGGCGCAGCAATCGCAATTTGCTCATGCTGTCCATGCTGGCATCCTCACGAATACCTTCATCCATCTCCACGCGGGCAATAGTGTTCCGTTTGCCTGGTACATCAAGCGCAACAACTTCATCTGCGAAGCGACCTTCTCGCCAGGCCGCCGCAGCGTTCAGGTGACTGCGCACCGCAAAGCTGTCAGCCTCCTCACGAGTGATGCCGTAATCGTTGGCCAGGTTGTCAGCTGTTTCAGGCATGCCTGAAATACGTCCAAAACGCTCCACGGGCTGCGAGCGTTCTCGCCCGCGTTCGAGTCGATCATGAAAGCGTACGCTGCCGGCCCGAGCCCCCCAACGCATATCGGTGCTGTAGTACTCGATGTTGCTCATGCTCTCGACACCTACCACCAGTACAGCCTCTGCATGGCCTGTCTTCACTTGCATAGAAGCGTCGATAACCGCCTGTAACCCTGATCCGCAACGTCGGTCGAGTGTGTAGCCGGGTACCTCAATGGGCAATCCGGCGGCCAGTGCCGCGTATCTCCCCATGCATGGTGCCTCACTGGATGAATAAGACTGAGCGACGATCACCTCGTCCAATGTTTGCGGAGGCACCGGGACACGGTCCAGAAGCTGCTGAATCATGTATGCAGCCAGTTGGTCTGCAGTCAGCGGAGCTAGCGCCCCGCCAAACTTGCCGATAGGGGTACGTAGAGGGGAAACGATCAGCGCGTCTTTCATTGCAACGAAACCTCGATGATGGCCAATGTCAACAGCATGGTTGGTTGGTTCATCCCCCGGCAATTTTGCATCCTGAAAGACGGCCTTCTGTCAGGGTTAATGATCCATTTGCATCAAGGTCAGGCGAGGCTCATTAGCCTTTTGTTCAACCTGTCTTCTACAAAAGCGAATTCCTCCCTGTCGCATGCGGCTTGCATGATGTGCGTACAACTCTAACGGATGCACGACATGCTCAGTTTCGATCCATCCCAGTGGCTAGGACGTACCCTGGAAGTACAGGAACAGCTTAGCCACAACCTGATCCAGCGCATCGCCGCCACCTTCGACGCGCCTGTTCCGGAAACAGGCGAAGAGCTGCCGTGGCTTTGGCATTGGTGCTTCTTTCTTGATGTGGCCAATACCAGCGATTTGGGGCCGGACGGCCATCCTGCGCTGGGCGGCTTCATGCCCCCTGCCCATGGCCGCAACCGCATGTGGGCGGGTGGTCGTCTCGAGTTCCGACAACCATTGCGCGTAGGGGATTGTGCGACGCGTCGGAGCCGAATTGAGAAGATCACGGAGAAAAAAGGCAATAGCGGCTCACTGCTGTTCGTGACGCTCCAACACGAATACTGGCAACGCGGACAGCTGTGTATCAGTGAAGAGCAGGATATTGTCTACCGCGAGCCGAGCGCGCCAAAACTCGGGGCAGGTGAACCTGTGCCCGAGCCGCACTGGGTCGAAGATGTGCAGCCGAACACCGTGCTGTTGTTTAGGTACTCGGCCCTGACTTTCAACGCCCATCGCATCCACGTCGACCTGCCTTATGTCACCGAAGTCGAAGGGTATCCCAATCTGGTTGTGCACGGCCCACTGACCGCGACGCTGAGCCTGGCAGCATTTGTCCGGGCCAATCCTCTGGCCCGGGTGCGGAAATTTGCCTTCCGCGGATTGCGCCCGCTTATCGCGCCCAACGTATTTCAAGTGGGCGGCCAACACATCAATTCCGGCATTGCCGAGCTATGGGCAAGTAACGCCAGCGGTCTGAGTCAACGCGCGGAAGTCTATTTCGACTGATCTGTACATGATGCGCCTGCCAGTGCTGCGGGCGACCACAACGAGGAACCATCGATGTCCTACAACACCGAAGAACTGAACGCCATCCGTGAAGGCGTACGCGCACTGTGCGCCGATTTCCCTGCCGAATACTGGCGTAAGATCGACGAAGAAAAGGGCTTCCCCGAAGACTTTGTCACTGCCATGACTGAAGCCGGTTGGTTATCGGCAATGATTCCCGAAGAGTACGGGGGTTCGGGCCTGGGCCTGGCCGAAGCCTCGGTGATCCTCGAAGAAGTGAACGCCTGTGGCGGCAACTCCGGCACCGTGCACGGCCAGATGTACAACATGTTCACCCTGCTGCGTCACGGCAGCGAAGCGCAGAAAAGCCACTACCTGCCCAAACTCGCCAGCGGCGAACTGCGCCTGCAATCGATGGGCGTGACCGAGCCGACCACCGGCACCGACACCACCAAGATCAAGACCACGGCGGTCAAGCAGGGCGACAAGTACATCATCAACGGCCAGAAAGTCTGGATCTCGCGCATCCAGCATTCGGACCTGATGATCCTGCTGGCGCGCACCACGCCGCTGGCCGAGGTGAAGAAAAAATCCGAAGGCATGTCGATCTTCCTGGTTGACCTGCGCGATGCCATCGGCAACGGCCTGACCGTGCAGCCGATCGCCAACATGGTCAACCACGAGACCAACGAGCTGTTCTTCGACAACCTCGAACTGCCTGCTGACAGCCTGATCGGCGAAGAGGGCAAGGGCTTCAAGTACATCCTCGACGGGCTGAACGCCGAGCGTACGCTGATCGCCGCCGAGTGCATCGGCGATGGCCGCTGGTTCGTGGAAAAGGCCAGCGCCTATGCCCGCGACCGTGTGGTGTTTGGCCGCCCCATTGGCCAGAACCAGGGCGTGCAGTTCCCGATTGCCGAAGCGCACATCGAAATCGAAGCGGCCGACCTGATGCGCTGGCGCGCCTGCGAGGAATACGACAGCGGCAAGAATGCCGGTGCGGCGGCCAACATGGCCAAGTACCTGGCGGCCAAAGCGTCGTGGGAAGCGGCCAACGCCTGCCTGCAGACCCACGGCGGTTTTGGTTTTGCCAACGAGTACGACGTGGAGCGCAAATTCCGCGAGACCCGCCTGTACCAGGTCGCGCCGATCTCCACCAACCTGATTCTTTCCTACGTCGCCGAGCATCTGCTCGAACTGCCACGCTCGTTCTAAGCGAGAAGTCCATGGAACATAAAACAATACGCTCTGCCCTTTTCGTTCCGGGCAACCGTCCGGAACGTTTCACCAAGGCTATTGCGAGCGGCGCTGATGTAGTAATCGTTGACTTTGAAGACGCAGTCGAGGAAAGCCACAAGGCTCAGGCGCGAGAGAATCTGCTCGCGTTCCTCGACAATACCCCCGAAGCGCGGGTATGGGTGCGGGTGAACATGGCCGGCCATGTACAGCACCGCGACGATCTTCAGGCCTGCCGTCATCCCGGGGTTGAGGGCATTTTTCTGCCCAAGGCCGAGAGCGATGCCCAGGTTCAACAGGCCGCTGACACCGGCAAGTCTGTGATTCCCATCATTGAAAGTGCACTCGGTTTAGCCGCCCTGCCTGCCATGGCCAAGATACCCGGCGTATTGCTGCTGACTTACGGCCGACTCGATTTGGGACTTGATCTGGGTCTAACCGAAGGAAGCCAGGGTGCTGAACGCATGCTTGATCATGTGCGTTATGAATTGCTCCTACATAGCCGACTGGCGGGCTTGGCGATGCCGCTCGAAAGCGTCTTTCCCAACATCGATAACGAGGCAGGTCTCGATAACGTTGCACGCGCCGCGGCGGCCATGGGCTTTTCCGGTTTGCTTTGCATTCACCCGAAGCAGGTGGCCATCGTGCATGCAGCCTTGCGTCCGAGCGATGCCGATCTGGGCTGGGCCGAACGTGTGATTGCTGCATGTGACGGCCAAGGTGCTTTCAGGCTTGATGGCGCCATGGTTGACGCGCCAGTAATCGCCCGCGCGCATCGGTTGTTGGCATTGCGTGATTGATTGTCATGCGAATCCAAAAAGGGCGATCCACGGGTCGCCCTTTTTGGTTTGCGTGCAATGACTCAAGGAGTCTTGAGGAATTGCGTCACCTGATGAGTGAAGCCAGCCGCATGCTCGATCTGCGTCCAGTGGCCGCAACGGCCATAGACATGCAGTTGGCTATCGTCGATCCACTGTTGCAACTGCAGCGAGGTAGCAAGCGGAATCACTTTGTCGTCACGCCCATGAATCAGCAGCGTTTTATGCCGGATGCTACGGATATCCTGCTCGGGATGCGCCATTGCCTCGACCCAGCGCTGGCGAGGCGCCGGAAACATGCTGGCATAGGCTTCGTGCACGCCCTCACGTTTGCTGGCTTCATAACGCATGCGCACCAGGTCGTTACCTACCAAACCTTGATCGTAGGCGAACACTTGCATGATCGCCCGCATGTTTTGCTCGCTCGGCTCATACCCCCAAACCGCATCGAGCCCCGGCGTCAGCTCAAAGCTCACCCCTACGCTGCCCATCAAAATCAGCCGGTTAACCCTTTCCGGATGATGAATAGCCAACGCCAGCGCCATCGAGCCGCCGAATGAGTTGCCGATGACATTGACCTTGTCAACTTCCAGTGCATTGAGTAACGCCACGATCTGCGCAAGCCAGAGTTGGCGCGAGTAGACAATGTCCGGTGGAGTCAGACTGAAACCGAACCCAGCCAAATCCGGTGCCAGCACGCGAAAGTCATGTTGCAGTGCCTGCATTGTCAATCGCCAGTTAGCCCAGGCACTCACTCCCGGTCCCGAACCGTGAAGGAGCAGAACAGGCTCGCCGCTGCCAAGATCGTGATAGTTGGTAGTGATCGAGCCTGTCTGGATACTCAGGCCAATCTCAGGGTTCTGTTGATGAGTCATTGTTATATCCCCGATGGACGGACATCGTAAAAAAGCCCATTCGATTAAACGAATGGGCGGTTCAAAAGAGGAGCGAACGCTAGGAGGTTTCGGAGCGTGGCTTCGATGGCCCTGCCCTCTGTAGAAGCGATGTTGCCCAGCTAGAGGCTCATCGCTCGCGAAGATCGTTGATGCTTGGGACAATCACTGCCGTGAGAGACATTGCGCAACTCCTTCGCAAAGATGTCTGCAGTAGATGCCTGGTCGAAAGAAGCGCTGTTCCGAGGTAACAGGAAATACGCCAAAGCAGGCAGCAGAATGAGTGCGCCCAGCATGTTCCAGATGAACATGAAGGCCAGGAGGATACCCATGTCAGCCTGAAACTTGATGGGGGAAAACGCCCAAGAAGCGACACCCAGCGCAAGTGTGACGCCGGTCAACATGACTACCTTGCCGGTGAAGGTCAGCGCACGGTAGTACGCTTCGGACAAGCTGGCACCCTGACGCAGTTGCCCCAATACGATAGTTAACACGTACAGCGCGTAGTCCACGCCAATACCCACCCCAAGTGCGATGACCGGTAGAGTCGCAACCTTCACGCCCATGCCCAGAGTCACCATTAGCGCTTCCGCCAAAATCGATGTCAACGCCAGCGGCACGACTGCGCATATCACCGCACGCCACGATCTGAAGGATATGAAGCACAGCAAAATTACTGCGCCGTAAACCCAGAGCAGCATCTCGTGACTGGCCTTTTTGACCACAATATTGGTCGCAGCCTCGATGCCGGCATTTCCCGCTGTAAGCAGAAACTTCACCTCGGCAGTATTGTTTTTTGCGGCGAAGGCTTCGACCTTGTCAACTACGCGGGTCAAGGTATCGGCCTTGTGGTCTTCCAGATAAACGAACAGTGAAAGCAGGTTGCATCCCTGGTTGAAAATTTCCCGAGGAGTACGGTTTGCCACCGTATTCAACGTCCACTGGTTGGGGACCAGTTCGTACCATTTCGGATTGCCTTCGTTCATGCCCACCGTAATGCGACGACTGAGCAATGGCAGCGAGTTGGTCCCTTCCACACCGGCCACGTCATGCAGCTCCCACTCCAGCGTATCGACGAGCGACTGAGTCTTGTAGGAGGTGCACTGATCGTTAGCCGTTTCAACCATCACCACCAGCACGTCACTGCTTGCCGAATAGGCGTTTGCCATGAATGCATTGTCCTGGTTGTAGCGCGAGTCACTGCGCAACTCCGGCGCGCCGGGATCAAGGTCACCCACCTTTAAATGCAGGCTCACCAGGAAGCCGCCGATGCCCAAGACCAACGAAACCAGCACGGCAACGGTGGCCCATTTGCGCTCGGTAAACAGGTCCAGGAAACGCCACACCACGTGCTTCTGGGCACCTGCAGCCTCTCCTGCCTCGTCACGCATGCTGCGCTGAGCAGCACGGGTGCTGACGCCGGTAAAACTCAGAAGCACTGGCAGCAGGATCAGGTTGGTGAAGATCAGCACTGCGACGCCAATACTGGCGGTAATCGCCAGCTCCTGGATCACGCGAATGTTGATGACCAGCAGCACGGCGAAACCCACCGCATCGCACAGCAGCGCCGTCAGCCCGGCCATGAACAACCGTCGAAAGGTATAACGCGCGGCGACCAGCTTATGCATCCCCCGGCCAACGTCCTGCATGATCCCATTCATTTTTTGGGCGCCATGGCTGATGCCGATAGCGAAGACCAGAAAAGGAACGAGAATGGAATACGGGTCCAGCTCGAAGCCGAGCAAAGGCAGCAGACCCAACTGCCAGGTCACCGCCACTAGCGATGTCGCTACGACCAGCAACGTGCTACGGATGCATCGGGTGTACCAGAACACCGCTGCGCCTGCGATAACGATGGTCAACACGAAAAACATCAGCACTTGGCGGATGCCGTCGATCAAATCGCCCACCACTTTGGCAAAGCCGGTGATGTGCAACTCAACACCTTGGGCGCGATACTTTTCACGCAGTCCTTCGAGCTGATCAGAAAGCTGGCGGTAGTCCAGCGCCTTGCCGGTGGCAGGATTGGTGTCCAACAACGGTACGAAAATAATGCTCGATTTGTAGTCCGAGGCCACCAATTGCTCAGCATCCCCGGAACGCTCAACGTTCGTGCGCGTCTGTGCAATGCTTTCAGGCGATTGGTCATAGTTATCCGGAATCACCGGGCCGCCGTCGAGGCCGTCTTCTGTCACCCCCAGCCAACGGGTATTAGCCGTCCACAGCGACTTCATGAAGGGGCGGTCGACGCCGGGTGTCAGGAATACTTCATCGTTTAGCGCCTTGAGAGTCTCCAGGTACGCTGGACTGAAGATGGTCCCCTCCTTGGCTTCCACTGCGATACGCACGGCGTTGCCGAAGCCTTTCATGTCGCCTTTATGTTTGAGGTACTCGGCGATGTAGGGATGGCTAGTAGGGATCATTTTTTCGAAGTCGGCATTGAGCTGCAGCTTCGTGGCTTCAAAAGCCAATACCAGCGTCACCAGCAGACAGACAACCAATACCACAATGCGATTGTTGAAGAACAATCGCTCCAGCCAGGATCCGGATTTCTTATCGAAGTCGTCCAGGCTGCAAATGGGAGGCTGAGTGTGAGAGGGGGTATCTAGTTTCATTTCGGGCTCCCGATGACGCTGGCCAAACTGATTCTGGTGACGCCACGCATTCCGACCACAATCAGGCTTCCATCAGCCGATTGAGTGACGCCCGCCAAGGGCGGAAGTTGCTTGAGCGGCGACAGTTGAAAACTATTGCCCTTGTCCTGGCTGACCAGCAGTTGCCCCGATTGATTAACCAATACGAGACTTCCATCCTTGAGCTGCACGCTGCCGGTAATGGAGGCGCCGGAGGGGATATCGAGCTTTGTCCATTGCGCGCCACTGTCGTCGGTGCGGTATGCGCTGCCGCGCAGACCACTGATGATCAGCTTGTCACTGGAATCGACGAGCAGGTCGAAATAACTACCTTGATAAGGGGTCTCGACCTGCACGAAGTGGCCACCGTCGTCTTCGGAGTGAAAGACGCTGCCTTGCTCGCCGACGAGATAAAGGCTCGGACCGCTGCCACCGATGGCATAGAGGTGCAAGCCCATCGCATTGTCGACATGGGACTGCCAAGGCTGCCAACTCTTGCCGCCGTCGTCGGTGCGTAGAATGAGGTTGTACGCGCCGATGATATAACCGGTACGTTCGTTGCTGAAGTACACGTCGAGAAAGGGCTTGTCCGGGCCGTCCTTGACCATCAGTTGCGCAGCCTTCGTCTCGCGCTCCAGCTCGTCGGGATCACCTTCCTTGTTTTGCTGCCGCTCTTGGGACACCCGCACCAGCAGTTGCGCCAGCGATACGCCATCCAGCTGCTTAGTCCAGGTTTCTCCCCCGTCCTGGCTGTGCAATAACACGCCGCCGTGGCCCACGATCCAGCCATCTTTATCGCTCACGAATTGAACGGCTGTTAGCGTCACGCTCACCGGCACATTCGCTTGACGCCAGGTCGCGCCATTATCATCCGAGAGCACCACGATGCCTCGCTCGCCGACCGCCACCAAACGTTTTGGCGTTGCGGTAACTGCTACCAGTACCGCATTCTGAGCATGTGGCGAAACCTGAGAAGGTCGCTCCAGGACACCAGGCACCGAGGCCTGAGCAGACAAAGCGCAGCCCCATAAACACGCGGCTGTGATGACACCACAGACCATTCGATTCGCACGCATAGACCTTCTCCACCTTCTTATAGTTTTTATCTGACGTTGCTCACAACGTGGAAAAATCGACCAAGTCAGATAGGGCGTCGGCCTGAAACCCGCCGTGGCAGTACAGCAATCACCACCGTTGCATCCCGCACATTCCGGACAAAAAACGACCTGGATCAGATAACCACTGACCGAGAGCCGCTTGACGGCTCTCGGTCAGATCAGGTCTTAACGGACACCCTCACCCGACATAGCTTCCGGCGTGAAATCCGCAGTCTTGACGTCGTTCAGCATCTTGAAATGGTAGGTATAGGAAGGATCGCTCCAGTTCGTCGCGCCGACACCGCTCCAGCCACCCGTCTGCAGGTTATGGGTGGACCACTGGATGTTTGGAAACACGAACGGACCATCCATCATCAGGAAGGGCAACGCGATCTGGGTACGCCACAGTTGACCTTGACCATCCCATCCATCAGCCAGGACCGCGCCCCAGGTATCTTCGTCCAAATAGTAGCGACGCTTGGGTACCACATGACGCTTGCCAGCAGCGAGGTTCGCTTCCACGACCCATACACGGTGAAGTTCCCAGCGGGTCGAATCGGGGTTGACGTGATGCGGCATCAACTGCTTTTCGATCGACACATCTTTTTGCAGGAATTTGTTGTTGTTGTAGGGAATGTACAACTCCTTCTTCCCTACCAATTTCCAGTCATAACGATCAAGGTCACCCAGGAAGATGTAGGACTCGTCGTAGTACTCCATACCCGAGTTGACGTCCGACGGCGTGTCGTAGCCAAGTGTCGGCGCCTTGCGCACCCGGCGCTGACCCGGCAGGTACTGCCACGCCTGACGCGGTTTGTTGACCGAGTCAATGAGCACGAATTGCTCGCCGTTCTTGATGGGCGGATCAGTCATCCAGACGCGCAGCAATTCGGTCTGGCCCTTGAACGTCTCAAGCGAGCCGTCCTTTTTATAGTACGGGTACATGGCTTTGTTGTAGCCGCGCACCGACAACACCAGCTTGCCGTCAGGGGTACCGACGTAGTTGTTGAAGGCGTAGGAAGTTGCCTCGCCGACCCACGTCAGCTTGTGGTTCCACATGGCCTCTGCGCCGTTCTTCGGAATCGGGAACGGAACACCGCCATAGGCGCCATCGACCCAGATGCCATCTTTCAGATTGGCACGCGTTGCGTTGGCGAACGTATTGTCATACACCCACTGCGGAGCAGCGGCGGTGCGATGAGTCGGGTAGACGTCTAAACGATAGCTATCCGGGTACTTCTTCAGCATGGCCTTGATGCCGTCGCTGAGCTTGTCGCCGTAGGTGTCCATATTCTTGGCGGTGATGCTGTACAAGGGTTTCTCACTCGCGAACGGATCAGGTCGCGAGTCGCCGTTCTTATAACCTGCTGGCACCGTGGTGTAGCCACCGGTCCAGGCCGGGATGGAGCCATCCTTGTTACCAGCCTTTTCGGCGCCCATCGGCGTCAAAGTGCTTTTCAGTGTGGCCGCTTCATCCGCAGAAACGGCGGCCAGAGCGTGGGGCGCCGAAAACACGGCACTCCACATTGCGAGGCATAACAACGTGTGTTTCGTTTGCATTTCGAGATCTCCTGCTCAACTTGTTTTTATAGCTAGAGCGAACGCTGGACTGAAAACGCGATGAAGTCGCGGTCTTTGAGAGACTGCCCGTACGAGTAGGCTTGAACGGGCGAGTTGGCCGGTTCGACACTCGTCTCCTCGCCACCGAAGAAGCCGGTGTACATCAGGCTGAATTTCCAGGTTTTCAGGTAATCGGCCTTGACCCCGAAGCTGTAATCACCACCATGGTTGACGCTGAAGCCCGGGTTGATCACTGACGATTTACCGAACAGGCCATACCCCACACCGATCGGTACGGTGATATCGACTCCATCAAGGACCTGGTAATAGGCCGGTTCAAAGATCATCCGGATCGCACCTGCGTCACGCGTCGAATTGGGGTCCAGCGCATCGGCGTTTTTGGTCACGCTCAAACGGCGGTTCCATGCGACCTCACCGATAAAGCTGCCACCCTCCCAGAGCCGGCCCGCATCGAGCAGCCCGATCCAAGACACTTGACCATGAGCGGTGCGGCCAACTGGGTACAGCGGATGGTGGCCATTGTTGGCCTCCTGTCCGGGGAACACAGTCACAGCCCCCGCAGCAGGCACCAGTGGCATGTTGTCCCGCACCGAGAACTCACCGGCGACGTTGGTATCGCCGACAGTGGTACTGAAACTCGCGCCCACCGCCCTGATGTCTTCGGGATAGACCAGCTCGTAGGTCGTCGGCGCGAATGCCGGACTCAGGTTGCTATGAACCACCGGACTCTTGGCGTTGTACTGAATGGCATAGAGGCCAAACTCGGCATCGATGTTTTCTGGCCGCCAGCGCAACTGGAGACCGCCCTGGCCCGAGTCCTTCGCGTCTTTGTCCTTGCCGCGAATGAACCGACTCCCTGGCCCGGCCAAGATACTGTCGCCGCCGTCGTCAAGTAGATCCACGGTGGAGAAATAGCTGCCCGCCGCAGGCAGCCGATCTTTCTCCCAGTGCAGCTGGTAGTAGGCGCCGAGCGCCAGGTTGTCGCGCAGCTGGATCTGACCGGAAATCTGGGGGACCGGACGCACCAGCTCCTTGAACTGCGTACCAGGGACGGAAAGCAGCTTGACGATATCAGCCGGTGCCTGCCCGCCCGCAATGCCGTTCGCACCATAAAAGAGGCTTTCGCCGTACAGCACGGTGTGTTGGCCGACACGAATGGTCGCGGGCATGTCACCGATGTCGGTCTTGCCGAATACGAACGCGTCCAGCAGTTCAGCTTTGCGACCATGTAACTTTTGGGTTTCGGAGGTGAAATGATCGTAGGAAGCCGAGGTGGAGTTGTTGGTGAATGGAGAGTTGTTATCGTTGCTTTGGTTGTAGACAGAGTCATACCATCCGGCACCGCTGACACGCATCCCAACGTTGTTTCGCGTCACGTCGAGCTCGGAAAGAATGTCGACGCGGTTGGAAATAAGGCCCTTGTCGAAATTCCGATCCCCGTCATCCTGGTTAGCGTCGCCGGTCAGTTTCGAGGACTGATCCTTGACGCGCCACGCGGCACTGTACTTGAGCGTGTTGTCCCATCGTACCTTGAGGTCTTCGACCCCGGTGTTGAACTCAAACGCCCGCGCCATGGGTGTGCCGAAAGTAGCTATGGCCGTGATGACGGCATAGGCCACCGCCCTGTATTGATGGGGCAGTTCTTGTGGTGCGATGCTCTCGATGGCATTAACAGTTGTTATTGTTCTATTTGTCATGTTCTTCACCAACTTAGTTTTTATAAGTGCTTTGGATCAGGAAGAAACTGTCTGTCTTTTTGAATTGGTAGTGCTCAGCTTTCCGCAAAGCTGTCTTGAATAGTTACCCTCACCAGGCCGTCGTTCCGCCGTCGATCTTGATATCAGCCCCGGTAATGAACGAACTCTCATCCGAGGCGAGAAACAGGGCAGTGGCAGCGACTTCTTCGGGCTTACCGATACGGCCGAGCATGATCTTGCCGATCATCACATCCACCCACTCAGGGTCCTGCAGAAGCGGGAGTGTTTGCTTAGTTTCAATCAGCCCTGGAGAAATGCTGTTGGCCCGCAGGCCATGTATACGGCCTTCCATGGCCAACTGTCGGGTCATGGCTAGAATCGCGCCCTTGGCGGCAGAATGGGCGATGCCTGGTAGCATCTTGTAGGTAGACCAAGCGGAAACAGACGCGGTATTGATGATCGAGGCACCCGGCCTTTTGATCAGTTCTGGCCACGCAGCGCGCACCAGATGAAACACCAGATTCAATTCCTGATCGATGGTCTTGTGCCAATCGTCATCGGAAATCTGATCAACCCAACCGAAGTAAGCCATTGCGGCATTGTTGAACAACACATCCACTTGGCCGAAACTCGACACCGCCAGGTCGACCAGTGCTTTGCACTGTGCAGTATCAGTCAAATCGCATTGACTCAGAGATACCATCTCCCCGCCGGCTGCTCTGACTTCTGCCACTGTGGATTCACTTGATTCGGGATGAATATCGCAGCCCACCACCTTGGCACCCTGACGGGCAAACATTAATGCGGCGGCACGTCCCATCGATCCACCCGTACCGGTGATGATGCAGACTTTGCCTTCGAGGCGATCACTCATGACTTACTCCTTTGCTGGACAGTCATCGTTGTTCCGATACCTGCGGCTGTTCTAAATCACCCAACGACCGCAGGCAGAACGGAAACAAAAGGCGTCCGACTCACTCACTCAATGCGTGCAAGTGGATCGAAACGCGGGGGCGCGGTTACTGTTTATAAGCGCGCATTTTCAAACTCCGCTATCAAGCGGCACTTTGCGCGCGAATCTTGCCCAGCGTCGTATTGACCGCTTCGCAATAAGAATTTTCCATACCATCGGCAAACGCTTTTTCTTCAGCACTTCCCGCTTCAACACCTTCCAGCGAGAAGGTAAAGATGAAGCGCAAGAAAAGCGTGCCGTTTTCTTCTTCGATAATGTTTTTTATGATGCCGCGCGCTCCGCCAGACAGACGGACAAACTCAACACGCTCTTGGGGAAATAACGTAATCAGCTCTTGCAATGTTTCGCCGTGCAGACGAACTTCACGAATGAATGGACTGCCCCCCTCCGCCTCCTCCACCAACTTACAGCTCTCCATGGGCTTAACGTAACCGATCGGGTTCCGCGCTTTCTGTACCAGACCCTCCCAGACCTGCGCGCGTGTCAATTTGACCTCACCCGCTGGATTCACTTCCAGCCGCTTACTGACATTGATCATGTAGCTCACCTTTTTATTATCTAAGTTCGCAATCACTGTAGAAGCGTGACTGCCTGCTGCTCTACTGAGCCGATGGGGATCGGACAGTGGGATTCAAATAGCGAGATAACCGCCGTCTACCGACAGGGACGTTCCGGTCACGAAACTCGAAGCGTCGGAGAGCAACCAGCACGCGGCAGCGGCCACTTCTTCCGGCTTTCCAAATCGACCGATGGGGTGACGTTCACGCAGCGCCTGGAATTGATTGGCGAAGTTGTCTTCCTGGCTTAGACGAAGAATCATCGGCGTCTCGATGATGCCCGGCAAAATGGCATTGACACGGATATTGTGCGGGCCGTAGTCGACCGCAGCCGCTTTAGTGAGGCCAAGCACGCCGTGTTTCGCGGCGATATAGTCGGAGGCCGCCGCGATGGCTACGGCACCCAACGCGGAGGCCGTGTTGACAATAGAACCCCCGCCGGTTTCCAGCATCGCGCGGATCTGATGTTTCATGCAGAAAAATACGCCAGTGAGATCGACTTTAATAATTCGGTCCCAGGCTTCAGCAGATATTTCGTGGAGGGGTAAATGACTTTGCTCAATGCCTGCGTTGTTGAAGGCGCCGTGCAATGTACCGAATTTGCTGACCACTTCAGCCACGGCAGAGGCGACTGCGGCCTCATCGGTCACGTCGCAGGGAATTGCGTGGATCGCTCCACCACTGGACAGCACGCTTTCAACCAGATCTTCAAGACCGGCGATATCCCGATCCAGAACGATGACTCTCGCGCCGGCAGTTGCAAGCGCACTAACTGAGGCTCGACCAATGCCACCGGAAGCACCGGTGACAATTATATTGCGCTGCGTCAATTCGCTCATGACATGCTTCCATTGGCCACATTTTTGTTATTCATCTCGTTATGGAGCAAGCTCTGACGCACCGCGTTAGTATGCTGACTCATAACCATGACTGCCATTTTCATGTTCACTTGGGGACGTTAAGCCGAGTGACAGCTGAACTTTAAGCAGCCACCCGCTTGATGACTAGCCGAAGAATTCGCTAAAGACTGTTGCGTCTATGCACCAATAACCTGTGTATCATTCGGTTCGCTGACCCTGAGCGGGGCGTTGGCGTCAATAATAAAAAAGGGGCTCTCATGAATGACTTGAACGATCTTTACTATTTCGTACTGGTGGTCAAGCACGGGGGATTCTCTCCGGCATCCAGGGCCAGTGGCATCGAAAAAACCTTGCTCAGCCGTCATATTGCGCTGCTGGAAAAACACATCGGTGCCCGCCTTTTACACCGCACGACTCGTCAGGTTTCTCTGACGGAGGCGGGCCAGCACTTCTACAACCTGAGCCAAGCGGTCGTGGACGGCGCACAAACCGCTTTTGAAAGTGTCGAGCACCTGCGCCGCGAGCCAGTTGGATTGGTACGTTTGAGCTGCCCCCAACTGATGGCCCGGGCTTACCTCTCGCCTTTGCTGCCAAGTTACATGCTGGCATTTCCCAAGGTCCGGCTAGAGGTGACAGCCGTGGACAGAGAGGTGGACCTGTACGAGGAACGCATTGATATTGCTCTGCGAGCGCTGACGCATATCGAAGATACAGGTGGTCTGGTGGCTAAAACGCTCGGTACCGCAAGACGGATTCTCGTAGGTAGCCCTGGCCTGCTGGAGCGCGTAGGACGACCAAGCTCTATAAAGTCGCTGTCGAGTTTGCCAACCCTCTGCCTGCCCGCCGACATGCACGACGGATCTGGGCGCTGGTTGCTCCACGACCCGGAGCGCCATGAGATACTGCTAGCGCACACTCCCTGTCTGATATCAGACGATCTGAGTATGCAGTTGGACGCAGCGGTGAACGGCCTTGGAATTGCCATGCTGCCCGAACCGATTGTTGTTGAAGCTGTTCGCGCAGGACTGCTGGAAGCCGTGATGCCCTCTTGGGCCGGGCCGTCGCATCTGATTCATCTGGTGTACCCAAAACCCAAGGGCATGCTGCCTTCGGTCCGCAGCGTGATTGATTACCTGGGTCTGCACCTACCTGAGCTCATCAAGTCAGGCACTCTAGTTAAAGACGTGCCGTCCTAATCACTGCCATTCTGCCTGCTGGCCCTTCAATACCCGGCTAACCATTTCTCGCAGCCATTTATTCTGCGGGTCACGGTGAAACCGGTCATGCCAGTACAAGTCGATTTCAAACGTAGGTATCTGCAGAGGGAGAGGCTTGATGACCAATGGGTAAAACTGAGCAAGCGTCTTACCCAGCGCATTGGGCAACGTCCAGAGCATGTCATTCTGAAGTATCAAATGCGCACTGGATAAATGATGGGGTACACGCATTTTGATGCACGCCTTCCCCGCAGCGTCGACGAGTGCGCGCTCAAGCGCCTGATTGCTCGTGCCCCCCGCCTCGACCACCAGATGGTCACAGGCAATGAAATCAGCGATAGTCAGAACCTTGTCCGCCAGCGGATGCCCTAGGCGCATCGCGCAGACATAATGCTGCGAAAAAACCGGCAACCGATGGATGTCAGTCTGTAAGGAGGGCATATATCCCAACGCCAGGTCCACCCTACCTGTCGCAAGACCGGTGAGCGTTTCATCCATAGCGCCGCCGACAGTATTGAGACGAGCCAGAGGCGCCTCGCTTGCCAGTTGTTTAAGGATGGGCGGCAAGCACACGACTTCGCCCACGTCGAGCATCCTGAACGTAAAGGCTTTACGGCATAGTTCAGGATCGAATTCCACCATTTGGCTTTCCGCCGCTCTAATCAGATTTAGCGATTCGAGCAAAGGCGTGGCGATGTGAATACAGAATGGCGTGGGCTCCATGCGACGCCCCACGAGCGTGAACAAACGATCACCATAAGTCTGCCGCAAACGCTTCAGACTGCTGCTAACCGCCGATTGAGTTACACCCAGATTTTGGGCTGCTATTGAGGTCGAGTGGTCGCGCCACAGTGCTTCAAAGATGTACAGCAGATTAAGGTCTTTCATCACAGCGCCTTGAACACAACTTCACACCAAAGGCGTCTGAGGCCCACTTGTGTGCCCCAGACGCATGGCGCGTTACGCCGAACTATCAAGCTGCAATGAGGTGAGCTTCCGGCGCATCGGCAAATACCGGGCCGAGATTGATATTGATACGGTAGTCCTCGATCAGACGCTGATCGTTGAAACGCAGTACGACACAGCACGGAACGCCGACGATCACACCATCCCTACGCTTGTAGAAACTGTCGAACTCGACGATGGTTACGTCGCCAGTTATCCACTCTCCCGTCACTTCGTGACGCAGCGACTGGATCTGAGAATAAAAACCGAGGGTCCCGGCGCGGATGGCTTCTTTGCCTTTCATACTGGGTGCGTTCCCGAATCGGAACACGGCATCGTCGGCCAAGAAGCGGAGGAAACCGTCCAAGTCCTGGCTATCAATGCAGTCAAACATTTCTTTCATTGAATAGGTCATGAAGTCATTCTCTTTGTTTTGTTGTTGTTTTCTGATCTCGACTCTATTTTCGGAGCCCAATTCTGGCAATACGGCAAAATCACCAAAGTATGTTGCGCTTACGCAACAATGGGACCGAGAGGCTTATGCTGGCGCGAGCCCGGGATTGCATGTGATGACGCACCCCACCTCGGGCGGCGGAATCAAGTAGGATATATCTTGGGGCGTTTCAGCAGATCCAGCGCCACATCGACAATCATGTCTTCCTGACCGCCGACCATGCGTCTTCTGCCCAACTCCACGAGGATGTCAACCGCCTTGAGACCATAACGCTGCGCAGCCACTTCGGCATGACGCAGAAAACTTGAGTAAACGCCAGCATAGCCCAACGCCAGGGTTTCTCGATCGACCCGAACGGGGCGATCCTGCAGCGGTCGGACGATATCGTCGGCGGCGTCCATCAGCGTGTAAAGATCGGTACCGTGATGCCAGCCCAGGCGTTCAGCGGCTGCGATGAACACTTCAAGCGGCGCGTTGCCCGCACCCGCGCCCATTCCTGCCAGACTGGCATCGATGCGATCACACCCCTCCTCTACTGCGACGATTGAGTTGGCCACCCCCAACGAAAGGTTGTGGTGTGCGTGCATGCCGGTCTGTGTCGCCGGGTCCAACCCCGCCTTGAGCGCGCGAAAACGGTCGCGAATGTCCTGCATGCTCATTGCCCCTCCGGAATCCACCACATAGATGCAGGTGGCACCATAACTTTCCATTTTCTTGGCCTGAACGGCCAGATTTTCCGGTGTTGTCAGGTGGCTCATCATGAGGAACCCAACTGTGTCCATACCCAGACCCCGGGCATATTCTATGTGCTGCCGGGAAACGTCCGCTTCGGTGCAATGGGTGGCAACGCGAACAATCCGCGCCCCGGCGCTGTAAGCGGCCTTGAGATCATGCACGGTCCCGATGCCCGGAAGTAGAAGGGTTGCGACCCTGGCATGGGAAATTACATCGCTGACGGCCTCGATCCATTCCAGATCGGTGTGTGCGCCAAAACCATAGTTGAAACTGGAACCCTGCAAGCCGTCGCCATGGGCGACCTCAATGCTGTCGACCCGCGCCAGGTCTAGCGCACGCGCGATAGCTTGCACATTGGCGATGGAGTATTGATGGCGAATCGCGTGGCTGCCGTCACGCAGGGTCACGTCGGAGATGTAGAGCTTCTTGCCCGGATTGAATGTCATATCACACTCCTTCAGTTGACCATCGAACGCGCCATGCGCTCCGCTGTGGCCATTGCGGCACAGGTCATGATATCGAGGTTGCCAGCGTAGGCTGGCAGGTAATGGGCGGCGCCCTCTACTTCCAGGAAGATTGAGGTCTTCAAACCACTCAGACGTCCAAGGCCTGGAATGTTGACTGGGGCATCCTCAGGGATGTGTTCAAACTGCACCTGTTGCTTGAGGCGATAGCCAGGGACATAGTCGTTGACCGCTTGCACCATTTCTTCCACAGACGCCCTGACCTTTTCCTCATCAACGTCCTGTGACAGCACATAGACCGTATCGCGCATGATCAGCGGCGGTTCGGCAGGGTTCATGACGATGATCGCCTTGCCCCGGGCCGCGCCACCCACGGTTTCGATGGCTCGGGAGGTGGTCTCAGTGAACTCGTCAATGTTTGCTCGGGTGCCAGGACCTGCGGACTTGCTGCTGATGGAGGCGACGATTTCGGCGTAGTGAACCGGTGCCACCCTAGCGACAGCGGCGACCATGGGAATCGTCGCCTGCCCGCCGCACGTCACCATATTCACGTTGTGGACGCCCAGATGCTTTTCCAGATTGACCACTGGGACGCAATAAGGCCCGATGGCCGCCGGGGTGAGATCGATCAGGCGAATGTCGGGCTTGAGACTGCGCAACAGTGCTTCGTTTTCCCGATGCGCGCTCGCCGAGGTCGCATCGAAGACAAACTCAATGTCAGCGAATTCAGGCATACCCACCAACCCTTGCACCCCTTCGTGGGTCACTGCCACGCCCATCCGGCGCGCTCTTGCCAAACCGTCGGATTCGGCGTCAATACCCACCAGGACGGCCATCTCCAGCAGCTCGCCCTGGCGCAATATCTTGATCATCAAGTCAGTGCCGATATTGCCGGAACCGATGATTGCGACTTTCTTTTTGTTAGAATTCATAACGGTTTTCCCTTGCAATCAACGCCCAAGGGCCTTGGCTGTTTTCCCGGCAATGCCGTAATCGGTATTCGGCATTTCAGTGATGATGACCCGCACCGATTCAACGGGTGCATCGATTGAAGTCACCGCTGCCTCAGTGAGCGCCGCGATGAGTTTCGCTTTTTGCTCCTCGGTGCGGCCGTCGACCAGAAACACTTGCATGATGGGCATTGGTATTGTCCTCAGGCTCGATTGGACTGGAAGCGCAGGGAGACGCTGCCCAGGTATTGATAGCGAACGTTGATCTGATCGCCCGGCTGCACAGCGACCGCTTCAGTCAAACCACCGGTCATGATAAACGCCCCGGCAGGTAGATGCCCCCCGCGGGTATGGAGCATGTTCGCCAGCATCGCCACACTCCTCGCGGGATGTCCCAGCACCGCGGCCCCCGCCGCCGTGGCCACCAACTGGCCATTCTTTTCCAGGACTACCCCCAAGCATTCAAGATCGAGCCCCTCCGGTGATCTGGCGTTGCCACCGATCACAAACCGCGCCGCCGAAGTGTTATCAGCGATGACACTTTTGAGATCGAAACGGAAATCCTTGTAGCGCGAGTCGATCACCTCCACCGCCGGCACGATGAAATCGGTCGCCGCCAGTACCTTGGCGATGTCGCAGTCAGGGCCGCGCAGGGCATGCTTGAGGACGAAGCCAATCTCGGCTTCCACTTTGGGGTGTATCAATGAATCGCTGTCGATCGCCGTGCCGTTTAGGCAAGCACCATAATCGGTGAGAAAGCCATAGACCGGGTCGTTGACACCCATCTGCTTCATCTTCGCAAATGAGGTCAGCCCCATCTTCCATCCGACGACTCGCCCTCCGCGCAGAGCCTTGCGCTGGCGAATCGCGCCCTGGATTGCGTAGGCATCTTCCCAGTCCATTTCCGGGAATTCTTCGGTGATCATGCAGACGGCCTCACGCTGCAGCTCGGCATTTTCAAGACGCTCTGCCAATGCATCGATGGTGACTTGAGTCAGGTTCATGTGTACGCCTCAGACAAAACGAACGGAAGCGGAACCAATGCCGCCCAGTTTTATACGCAGCCGGTCACCAGCCACGACCGGCACCATGGCCGCCAGTGAACCGGACAGGATGACCTCGCCAGTTTTCAGGCCGATCCCCAAGGAGCCAAGGGTGTTGGCCAGCCATGCCACAGCGCTGGCCGGATGCCCAAGTGCTGCGGCGCCCGCGCCAGTGGCGACCACTTCGCCGTTTTTCTCAAGCGTCATGCCGACGCAGCTCAGGTCGATAGTTCGAGGGTCGACGCGCTCGTTCCCCAGCACAAACGTGCCGGCAGAAGCGTTGTCTGCGACCGTGTCCTGAATCCGGATTTTCCAGTCACGTATTCGTGAATCCACGATCTCAAAACAGGGAGTGATGTAGTCGGTAGCGTGCAACACATCGGCGACAGTAATACCCGGCCCCACTAGGTCATGCTTGAGGACGAACGCGATTTCACCTTCGGCCTTTGGTGCGATCAACGTCCGGCACTCGATGGCTGCATCATCGTCATAAGCCATACCGCTCAGCAGGTGACCAAAGTCCGGCTGATCCACCCCCAGCATGTCCATAACCACTTTACTGGTTGCGCCAATCTTTTTGCCGACGACTCGCTCCCCCGCATCAAGCCGTGTCTGAATCATTGCCAATTGAACCCGATAAGCTTGCTCAATCGTCATCTGTGGATAGCGATCGCTCAAGGGTGAAATGGCTTGGCGGGTCGTGAGCGCTGCGTGCAGCTCCTGACCAAGTGCATGCAATATCTGACTGTTCATGGAGGACCTCACAAGCGGACGCAAATGTTGCGCAATTCGGTGTAGAACTCTAGAGAGTGCACACCACCTTCTCGACCGATGCCTGATTGCTTCGCGCCGCCGAAGGCAGTACGCAGATCGCGCAAAAACCAGCTGTTGATCCAACAGACACCCACTTGCAACGCGCTCCCCATGCGATGCGCGACTTGCAGGTTGGAGGTCCAGACACTGGCAGCCAGCCCGTACGCCGTGGCATTGATCCGCTCCAGGACTTCGGTCTCGTCATCGAAAGGGGCGATATGGCAGCACGGGCCGAAGATCTCTTCACGGATCACGGACGAAGTTTCAGGCAGGCCGGTCCAGATGGTAGGCTGGATCCATGCGCCTTCCGCCAGGTGTGCTGGCATAGCGGGCACTCCGCCCCCCGTCACCACAGTGGCACCGTCGGCCAGCGCACGCTCGTAGTAACTCAACACCTTCTGCCGATGGCCGATGGAGATGAGTGGGCCAATGTTGACGCCGGGGGCTTCGGGCGCACCGATTATGAGACCCTCGGTCTTAACTTTCAGCGCGGCCACGAACGCATCGAACACAGGACGTTGGACGTACACCCGCTCTGTGCCCAAACAGACTTGGCCGCTGTTCTCGAAGGCTGACCGGGTCACGCCCGCCACGGCCTTTTCCAAGTCGGCATCGGCGAAGACCACGGCAGCGTTCTTGCCGCCCAGTTCTAGTGATACAGGGCGCAGCCCTTTGGCAGCGGCTTTCATGATGGCTTCACCAGTGCGTGTTTCACCGGTGAATGTGATGCCGTCGACATCCGGATGGTTGCTCAGAAACGCACCAGCCGAGTCTTCACCAAAACCATGCACGACGTTGAAGACGCCTGCCGGCACCCCGGCTTCAAGCATTACTTCGCCGAGCAACGTCGCCGTTGCGGGCGTCTCTTCAGAAGGTTTGACCACCACCGTATTCCCGCACGCGAGAGCAGGACCGACTTTCCAAGTCATTAGCAGCAGCGGAAGATTCCACGGACAGATCACCCCGATGACGCCGCGAGGCGAGCGGATGGCATAATTGAGCGCTTTGCCGCCATCGGGGGTGTCCATGGTGAAGCTCTCAGTGGGCACGTTTTTCAGGAGGTCGGCGAACACCCGGAAGTTGGCCGCGCCACGTGGGATATCAAGGTGGCTGGCCAGCGCGTAAGGCTTGCCAGTATCGGAGATCTCCGCTGCAACAAATGCCTCGAACCGTCGCTCGATGCCTTCAGCCACTCGGTGCAGGACGGCGGTGCGCTGTACAATGGTCATTGTCGCCCAGGGGCCCTGGCGCGCTGCACGTGCCGCTTGTACCGCTAGATCAACTTGGGCCTGACTGGCTTCATGCACCTTGCCGATGACACTGTTGTTAACAGGATTACGATTCTCGAACGTACGCTCCGACTCATGCCAACGGTTATTGATGAAATGACGGAATTCAGTGAGGGGTGGTCTGGACATGTTCATTTTTCCTGATGTGCGGCCTCGACCGCCTCGCTGTCACCGGCGGTGAGGTAATCCCACATGCGTTCGTAGATGCGCCCTGTACTGGTCGCGCGTTTAAGCGTCTGTTCCTTACTCAGCGACGGTAGCCGTGATGCAAGCCCTGCGGCATGAAGTTGCAACTCGATCCGAGCGGCATCTTCTAGATACCAGTTCAGCGTCACAGCCTCGACCAATGAAGCACCTACGACGATGGCGCCATTCCCGCGCATGACCAGCGCCGGACTGCCTGCCAACTGGTCAGCGAGCGCGGCAGCCTGATCGTCATCTCGCAACAGTTGCGGATCATCCCAAAGCGGGATTGATGAGTGAAAATAACTCCCCAATCCATGCCGGGATTGCGGCGTAAGGCCTGCGCACGACAACGTCATCACATGCGGCGGCATGCTCCGAATCACCGCTCCCACGTCTGGGCGGCGCTGATAGATCTGCTGATGGATCCTTACCTCGCCCAACACGCCGTCTGGCAACGCGCTGTGCACGGGCACGACAACCCCAGGCTGCTTCGGCTCGATCAAGCCCATAGGCAGAGCGGCGCATACCAGAAAGTGATCAGCATCCAGGCGCATGCTGCAGTGGCCGTAGGCATGCACCAGCCCTGCCTTAGCCAGCGCGCGTGCCGCCACACGGACCTGCCGTTGCTGGGCGTCGCTGACAACAACGCCACTCATGATTTGAACTCTGCAATATCGGGCTTCGACCCCCACATGCAGTACGAGGTGGGCACCGCCGGAAACTGGCGTGGGTGGTAGTTGTTTTCCTCTTCGGCGCTGATATGTCGAACGCCCGAGGAGTACTCATATGTCATGCCGTCCGGCCCCTCGAAATAGAGGAACATGGCGCCTGAAGTCGGATGGCGCCCAGGTCCGAACAGGATCTTGACTCCTCGCTCGCGCAGGAAATACCAGGCACGCATGATGTCGTCGACGCTCTCAACCTGATGGTTGATGTGTTGAATACCAGCATGCCTAGAGGGGAATAGGGCGATCTTGTGGTGAACCTCGTCGATGCGCAGCAGCGCGGCGTCTCCAATTCGGTCACTGACCTTGGCGTTGCAGAGCGTCGTCCAGAAAGCTTCGTCACGTTTCGCGTCGGTGGTGCGCAGGCCGATATGACTAAACCCGGTACTTCCAGCGTCTCGGGACGGGAAATGCCGAACCCCGCTGTGATGGGGGCCGAGTACCAACTCGATCCGGTTACCGCTGGGGTCGCGAAACTGGATCAAATCTTTGACCGCGCGCAGCTCAATGTCCTCGCCAGTCCCGTGACGCACGGCATAGCCGTTGTCCTCAAGCACTTGCGCGGCATGATCCATGCCTTGCGGCGTAGTCACCTCGAATGCCGCGGTAGCTTCGTTAGGATCACCCTCGTAGTAGCAGAGCGTGTGATCGCGGCTGTCAGAGCGAAAATACAGGGCGCCGTTAGCTTCCCGTGCAAGTTCCAGCCCGAGGATCTTAGTGGCGTAAAAACGTGCTTGCTCTAGATCTGCCGTACCCAGACGCACATAGCGGATATCGTGAAGGTTGATCATGAACGGGTCCTGCCTCTTATTTTTGTCTGGACACCATCCTTACTTGAGGCCATAAATAATCGAAGCAAATTATTCAAATTCTATTTATTTGATTTGGTTATAACCATGAAGACCGATCTGAATTTGTTACGGGTGCTGCTGGCGGTGCATGACGCAGGAAATGTTACGACTGCTGCTCGCCGCCTGGGGATGAGCCAGCCTGCTGCAAGCGCTGCACTTGCCAGGTTGCGTCACTCACTGGATGACGCGTTGTTTGTGCGATCAGGACAGAGCATGGCGGCGACACCTAGGGCACTGAGCATCATCGAGCGGACCCGAGAGGTGATCGACATCATCGACCGGGACATACTGAGTAGCCCGACTTTCGACCCGGCCAGCAGCACCGAACCGTTCACGTTCTGCCTTAGTGAAATCGGTGAGATCGCTTTTTTGCCAACGTTGCTCGCACACTTTCGCGCGGTGGCCCCTCATGCGCGGATTTGTAGCTTGAGTCTCTCTCACAGGGACGTGATCGATCACCTGCACGAGGGCAAGGTAGATCTGGTGATGGGGTATTTTCCGGATCTGGATGCCCCCAGCATTTATCAACAGCGGCTGTTTTCCCATGATCTTGTCTGCCTGCTGCGCAACGGGCACGCAATCAAAGAAGCGCGTCTGACGCTCGAGCAGTTTTGCGCGCTGGAACATCTACAAGTCCGGGACGGGGGACGCAACCAGGAGATGTACGAGAGCTTCCTGAATGAGGCAGGAATCAAACGTGAGGTCGTTCTGCAAATGGGCCATTACATGAGCACGGCGGCCATCATTGAGCGCTCCAATCTGGGCGCGGTGCTTCCCCGAACAGTTGCCAACCTGTACGCAGGCCATGCGCAGGTGCGCAGTGTCGAATTGCCTATCGAATTTCCGACTTATGACATCCGTCAGCACTGGCACGCTCGGTTTCATAAGGACTCGCGCAATCAGTGGATACGTCAGACCATTCGCATGCTGTTTCAGGATGACCGGCTAGGAGTCAGTGCTGCATTGCCTCACCAGCGGCCCGGCCGGGAAGTCGTGTTCAATGATTAGACAATAAGAGAGCTTCAAGGCCTTCGTTTGTAAGTTCGAGGGTCGACGCCCCACTTTCGCAGCCGCGATGCCAGCGTGGTCGGCTTGACACCAAGCAACTGTGCAGCACCTCCCTCTCCAGATACCTTGCCCTTGGTTCTCTCAAGCATTGCCAGAGTGTTAGCCCTGAGCTGCAACTGGAGCGTTTCATCAGTAACTGGCTCGCAACTTACCCGATTTACAGTTTCGGCAGGCCGCAACCCGATACCTGTCGTGAGCAAGTCGTCAAAACGCAAGCGGCCATCCTGTGACACGATCATCTGTCGCTCGATGACATTCTCAAGTTCGCGAATATTGCCAGGCCAGGCATAGCGCTTGAGTAACTCGACCTGAGTCATCGGAAGACGCACCCCTGGCTTGTTGAAACTCAAAGCGGCTCGTCGCAGGAAATGACTGGCCAGCAACGGTATATCGTCGACGCGCTCACGCAACGGCACGGAATGAACCGGAAAAACGTTAAGTCGAAAATAGAGATCCTCTCGAAACTCACCCTTGCCCACCATCACCCGCAGGTCACGATTAGTGGCGGCAATGACCCTAACGTCCACGACTCGGGTGACGTTATCTCCTACACGTTCAAATTGCTGATCCTGCAGAACCCGCAATAGCTTGCTTTGCAGCTCTAGGGGAATCTCACCCACTTCGTCAAGAAACAGCGTGCCACCGTCAGCCAGTTCAAAGCGGCCCATGCGGGTGTTGACGGCACCTGTGAAGGCACCTTTGACGTGCCCGAAGAATTCGCTTTCGAACAGATCCCTCGGGACTGCTGCGCAGTTGACCCGGATCAGCGGACGGTCGCGGCGATTGCTACTGGCGTGGATCGCGCGCGCGATCAGTTCCTTGCCTGTGCCGGACTCACCGTTGATCAGCACGTTGGCAGTGGTGGGCGCTACCAGTTCGATCTGTTGAATCAGTCGCAGCACCGCCGGACTTTCTCCGACGATTTCATGGTGATTGCGCTCGGCCTTGATTTCTTCTTGCAAGTACTGGTTCTCTACCTCCAAGCGCTGCTTGAGCTGTTCGACCTCGTTCAATGCCTCGCGCAAGCGCCGCTCAGCCATCTGCCGCTCTCGGATATCGCGAAACAACACCACAGCTCCTACCAGCCTACCCATTTCGAATATAGGCGTGCTTGTGTATTCCACGGCAATGGCTTCGCCGTTCTTGTGCCAAAACACCTCGTCGTCCACCCGATGGATCTGCCCATCACTGAAGGAGGCATGAATTGGGCATTGCAATGCTGGAAAATCGCTGCCGTCACTGTGGCTATGATGGAACAGCTGATGGGCATCGTGCCCAACCATATCCGCAGCATTCCAGCCAAGTATCCGTTCCGCTGCCGGATTGATGAAGGTAGTCTGCCCCTTGGCATCTAGGCCGTAGATTCCGTCGCCTACGGCCCCGAGAATCAACCTATTCTGACGTTCGATACGCTCAAAAACTTCAGAAATTCGCTCCCAGCCTACGTGTCCCAGACGATGTTGACGGCGAGCCTCTGCCCGGTTTCTTCGCGTTTCAAGCACGTCTCGTTGCTGAAGCACTAACAAGATTGTTTGACCATCAGCCATGCTGCTGGCATTGACCTCAACCGTATATTGGCGCCGGTTCATATCTATCAGCACAAGATCATCAGACCACGCCTGACCTTGTGTCAGAACCTCATCGCTGAAACTGACCCACAGCGGTAGCCCACCACCCAGGAAATGGCTGAAGCGCGAAGCCATGGCTGCCTCCCGGGTACATCCCAGCAGCCTCAGCGCAGCATCATTGGCCTGGCGCAATGCGTCTGCCTGCGGGTCAATCACGAGCATGGCCTGAAATGCCCGACTGATTGCCTGGTCAGTGAACTCGGAAATGTTCATGTGCGCTGCTCGTGAGTCATGGGTCAGGCAACAAAAATACGAACTATCGTTATTACTTTCACCAAATTTCGCTATATACGAAATTTAATAAATATTTAGAAACGTACAACTATCAATAAAATCCCATTGATTCAATGGATTACATTCAAATACCAAATTGGCACATCTCT
>Ga0207655_1000573_pt1 | contig 45668 bp, 29 predicted proteins | sample KBSM44metaG_FD_184398 | JGI IMG/M metagenome (GOLD analysis project Ga0207655, IMG submission 184398) | Miscanthus rhizosphere microbial communities from Kellogg Biological Station, Michigan, USA - KBS M4-4 metaG (SPAdes) (version 2) | ecosystem: Host-associated > Plants > Roots > Rhizosphere >...
CCATCGACTGCACGATGCGTCCGATCGAATCGGCCAGCGTGCCGTCCCAGTCGAAGATCAGCAGGTCATAGTCACGGCGCACCGAGACGCTCCACGGTCTGCGACCAGACGTCGTCGACCGGCGCTTCGAGCTTGAGCTCGCCGCCGTCGGGCAGTGGCACGGTCAGCGCATAGGCATGCAGGAACAGGCGCTTGCCACCCAGGTCGCGGATTTCCCGGCTGAAGTCTTCGTCGCCGTATTTGCTGTCGCCGGCGATCATGTGCCCGGCATGCAAGGTGTGCACACGGATCTGGTGGGTACGTCCGGTGATCGGCCGCGCTTCGACGATCGTGGCGAACTCGCCGAAGCGGCGCAGTACGCGGAACATCGTCAGCGCATCCTTGCCCTCTTCGTTGACCTCGACCATACGCTCGCCCGAACGCAGGTTGCTTTTGAGCAGCGGCGCGTTGACCTGCTTCTTGGAGGTCGGCCAGTGGCCACGCACCAGCGCCATGTAACGCTTGTCGACGCCATCGCCGCGCAGCGCAGCATGCAGGTGACGCAGCATGCTGCGCTTCTTGGCGATCATCAGCAGGCCGGACGTGTCGCGATCCAGGCGGTGCACCAGCTCCAGCTCCTTGGCATCGGGGCGCAACTGACGCAGCGCTTCGATCACGCCGAAGCTCAGACCGCTGCCGCCATGCACGGCGATGCCCGCCGGCTTGTTCATGACGATCAGCGCCTTGTCTTCGTAGACGATGGCCGCCTCCAGCCGGTGCAGCAGGCCTTGGGCCACCGGCGCCGGCGCGTCGCGCTCGGGCAGGCGCACCGGCGGTACGCGCACGATGTCGCCGGCCTGAAGCTTGTATTCGGGCTTGATTCGGCCTTTGTTCACACGCACTTCGCCCTTGCGCACGATGCGGTAGACCAGGGTCTTGGGCACGCCCTTGAGGGCGGTGATGAGGAAATTGTCGATGCGTTGGCCGGCAAGCTCCGGCGGAACTTCGATCAGCTGGACGCCGGAAGTCGGGGGGGTATTGGTTGTCATGGCGCGATCATAACAATTTGATGCATTTGAAGCACTTAATCATTGCTGATATAGTCGCGAGCGTCGCCATAAGCGGCAGATTGGCGGTACATATGCAGTACGTAGCCGTACAGCAGCCCCAATCTTCGCAATTCTCGAGGACGCGAGGCCGTCCTACGGGGCTTTCGCCAGTTGTACGAACTGCCTGGAATCGCCACTCAGCGCTGTGTAGAGAAGACTGAAAATAAACGACGAGCGCGGCATCATGCCTGCTTCCCGATTCTTTTCGCATCACTCCCCCTCTGCCCTCCGCGTCGCTTCCCTGCATCGCCCGGCGAGGGCCTCGGAAATACCTGCCTCAGACATGAAATGGCGTCAGCTTTCTAGCGAAGCTGGCGAAAAATGCAACCCGTTGCGGATTCAGCGCGCGGCAGCACCCGAATTTTCAAGGGATACGTGCAGGGTGGAGATGCATAGCCGCCGGACTGTGTAGATGCCAGATTGGCGTCCACGGCCGGCGACTGATTCCTCCTCCTGACTGAGTGCACAGGGTTTGTTCGAGACGTCGCCCAGCGGCGGCCAGATGAGGTGATACAGGCGAAAAACGCGGACCATGCCGGCGACAACGGGCATGCCGGGCCTGATTTCAAAGCAGCCTGACCGATACGCAAGCACCTATCGCCCACGCCCGGCCTGCAAGGTTGATTCGCATACCGCAGGCCACGTGGCACCACAGCAATCAGGACGCGTCGTCGCGACCACGGCAGGCTGGGCAACCGGCTGGTGTCGAATGTCGCTAGACACGGGGGTAGCCCGCTACCCTTTGCGCACCCAGGCACCGACCATGGAAAGTCGTGTGTGCCGAACGCCGTTTCCGGCAGCCCGGAAACCGACGGTACAACATGAAAAGAATGCTGATCAACGCGACTCAACCCGAAGAGTTGCGTGTAGCACTGGTAGATGGCCAGCGCCTCTATGACCTGGACATCGAGTCCGGTGCCCGCGAGCAGAAAAAGGCCAACATCTACAAAGGCCGCATCACCCGCATCGAGCCCAGCCTCGAAGCCGCCTTCGTCGACTTCGGCTCCGAGCGTCACGGCTTCCTGCCGCTGAAGGAAATTTCCCGCGAGTACTTCAAGAAGGCCCCCGAAGGCCGCGTCAACATCAAGGAAGTGCTGAGCGAAGGCCAGGAAGTCATCGTCCAGGTCGAGAAGGAAGAGCGCGGCAACAAGGGCGCGGCCCTCACCACCTTCATCAGCCTGGCCGGGCGCTACCTGGTGCTGATGCCCAACAACCCCCGTGCTGGCGGCATCTCCCGCCGCATCGAAGGCGAAGAGCGCAACGAACTGCGCGAAGCGCTCAACGGCCTGACCATTCCGGCCGACATGGGCCTGATCGTGCGCACCGCCGGCCTTGGCCGCAGCAGCGAAGAAATGCAGTGGGACTTGGACTACCTGCTGCAATTGTGGACTGCCGTCAAGGAAGCCTCCCTCGACCGCAAGGCGCCGTTCCTGATCTACCAGGAAAGCAACGTCATCATCCGCGCCATCCGCGACTACCTGCGCCAGGACATCGGCGAAGTGCTGATCGACAGCATCGAAGCCCAGGAAGAAGCCCTGACCTTCATCCGCCAGGTGATGCCGCAGTACGCCAGCAAGGTCAAGCTGTACGAAGACAGCGTGCCGCTGTTCAACCGTTTCCAGATCGAAAGCCAGATCGAGACCGCCTTCCAGCGCGTGGTCGACCTGCCTTCCGGCGGCTCGATCGTGATCGACCCGACCGAAGCCCTGGTGTCCATCGACATCAACTCGGCGCGCGCCACCAAAGGCAGCGACATCGAAGAAACCGCCTTGCAGACCAACCTGGAAGCGGCCGAGGAAATCGCCCGCCAGCTACGCCTGCGTGACATTGGTGGCCTGATCGTCATCGACTTCATCGACATGACCCCGGCGAAAAACCAACGCGCCGTGGAAGAACGCGTCCGCGAATGCCTGGAAGCCGACCGCGCCCGCGTGCAGGTTGGCCGCATCTCCCGCTTCGGCCTGCTGGAAATGTCCCGTCAGCGCCTGCGCCCGTCGCTGGGCGAAAGCAGCGGCATCGTCTGCCCACGCTGCTCCGGCACCGGCATCATCCGCGATGTCGAGTCGCTGTCGCTGGCCATCCTGCGCCTGATCGAAGAAGAAGCCCTGAAGGACCGCACCGCCGAAGTGCGTGCCCAGGTGCCGATCCCGGTGGCCGCGTTCCTGCTCAACGAGAAGCGCAACTCGATCACCAAGATCGAACTGCGCACCCGTGCGCGCATCATCATCTTGCCAAACGACCACCTGGAAACCCCGCACTTCGAAGTCCAGCGCCTGCGCGACGACAACCCGGAAGTGCTGAACAACCAGTCCAGCTACGAGATCGCCGCCGCCGAAACCGAAGAAGCGCCGCAGCCGACCGCCACCCGCACCCTGGTACGTCAGGAAGCTGCTGTGAAAACGGCCCCGGCACGCGCCAATGCGCCGGTACCGGCCGCCGCTGAAGAGCCGCAGGCTGCCGCACCGGTCGCCCCTGCCCCGAGCGCTCCGGAGCCAAGCCTGTTCAAGGGCCTGGTGAAGTCGCTGGTCAGCCTGTTCGCCGGCAAGGACGAGCCTGCCGCCGCACCGGTGGTTGCCGCCGAAAAACCGGCCGCTGAGCGCAGCCCACGCAACGAAGAACGCCGCAACGGCCGCCAGCAAAGCCGCAACCGCAACGGCCGCCGCGACGAAGAGCGCAAGCCGCGTGAAGAACGTGCCGAGCGCGCACCCCGCGAAGAGCGCCAGCCACGCGAGGAACGCGCACCGCGTGAAGAGCGCGCCCCACGCGAAGAACGTGCGCCGCGCGAAGAGCGTGCACCACGTCAGCCACGCGAAGACCGCCGCAGCAACCGTGGCGAAGAGCGCGTACGCGAGCTGCGTGAGCCGCTGGATGCTACCCCGCCAGCCGAACGCGAAGAGCGCCAGCCGCGCGAAGAACGTGTAACCCGCGAAGAACGTGCTCCACGCGAAGAGCGTGCACCGCGTGAAGAGCGTGCACCGCGTGAAGAGCGTGCACCGCGTGAAGAGCGTGCTCCACGTGAAGAGCGCGCACCTCGCGAAGAGCGTGCCCCTCGTGAAGAACGTGCTCCACGCGAAGAGCGCGCCCCTCGCGAAGAACGTGCTCCACGTGAAGAACGTGCCCCGCGCCCACCACGCGAAGAGCGTCAGCCACGTGCCGCAGAAGAAGCGGCCGAACAGGCTGCCGAGCTGGCCGAAGAGCAACTGCCAAACGATGAGCTGCTGCAGGACGAGCAGGAAGCCACCGATGGCGAGCGCCCGCGCCGCCGCTCACGTGGTCAGCGCCGTCGCAGCAACCGTCGTGAGCGCCAGCGCAACGCCAATGGCGAGCTGATCGACGGCGAAGAAGAAGGCAGCGAAGAGCAACCACAACAGCACCAGGCCACCGAGCTGGGTGCCGAACTGGCCGCCGGCCTGGCAGTGACTGCCGCTGTTGCCACCAGCAACATCAGCACCGACGCCGAAGCCCAGGCCAACCAGCAGGCCGAGCGCGCCACCGCTGAAGTCGCCACCGCAGCAGAAACTGACAACAGCGAAGCCGCCCAACCCGTCGAGCAGGTTGAAAAGGTAGAGCAGGTCGAAGCTGTCGCCAAGGCTGAGGAAGTGGCCGTAGCACCTGCGGTCGAGCAACCGGTCAGCGAGCCAGTGGCCGTGGTCGAGGCAACCGCCGAGCCTGTGGTCGAAATCGCTCCGCAGGCCGCCGTCGAAGCGACACCTGTTGTCGAGCCGGCCGTGGTTGCCGAAACCGTGGCTGCTGAAGCGCCAGTGGAAGCCCCAGCCGTGGAAGCCGGTGAAATCGAACAGGCCCCGGCCGTTGTCGAAGCGGCTTCGGTTGCCGAGCAACCCGCACCGGTAATCGAAGCTCAGCCAGAAGCAGTGGCCGAGCCTGCACCCGTGGTCGTCGAACCTGCAGCGATCGAAGCCCCAGCCGCAGTAGAGCCGGCCACCGTCATGCTGGCGAACGGCCGCGCGCCGAACGACCCGCGTGAAGTGCGCCGTCGCAAGCGTGAAGCCGAGGCTGCCGCCAAAGCCGCACAGGAAGCTGCCGCCACCGAGGAGCCAGCCCTGGAAGCCGCCGATGAGCACAAGCCTCATCACGGTTGATAGCCAAGGCTGAATAAAAAGCCCCGCCAGTGCGAACTGGCGGGGCTTTTTCTTGGCCAAGTGAACGTGGTCGCTGGGTTGGGGCCGCTACGCTGCCCCCTTCGATCAGTAGAGGTTAGGCTCCATTTCCAGCTCAACCCCGAAACGCTCCAGGATATCCGCCTGGATCCGCAGCGCCAGCGCCTGCATCTGCGCCCCGCTCGCCTGGCCATAGTTGACCAACACCAGCGACTGCAGGCGATGCACGCCCGCATCACCATCGCGATGCCCTTTCCAGCCCGCCTGTTCGATCAACCAACCCGCCGCCAACTTCACCCGGCCATCAGCCTGCGGATACGCCACAACGGCCGGATACTGCGCACGAATATGCTCGACCAGACCAGCCGGCACCACCGGGTTCTTGAAGAAGCTCCCAGCATTGCCAAGTTCAGCCGGGTCCGGCAGCTTCTCGCGGCGAATGCTGCAAATTGCATCACTGATCGCCTGCGCAGTCGGCTCGGTTACGCCCTGTTCCGCCAGGCGCTGACGCACTGGGCCGTAATCCAGATGGGCCTGCAGGGTGCGTGTCAGGGCAAAGCGCACACGCAGGATCAACCAGCGCCCGGGGTTGCGCTTGAAAAGACTGTCGCGGTAGCCAAAGGCACACTCCGCCAAACCGAAGTCACGCAGCTCGCCGGTCTCGCGGTCCAGGGCTGTCAGGCCGGCGAATACGTCCTTGATCTCTACCCCATAAGCACCCACGTTCTGCATGGGTGCCGCGCCCACGGTGCCAGGGATGAGGCTGAGGTTCTCCAGCCCGCAATACCCCTGCGTCAATGCCCATTGTACGAATGCATGCCAAGGCTCACCGGCCTCGGCCTCGACCACGACGCGCTCGCCATCGTCACTGAGCACGCGCCGGCCACGGCTGGCCATGTGCAGCACCAACGCATCGATATCACGGGTCAGCAGCAGGTTGCTGCCGCCACCGATCACCAACACCGGGAGGCCTTGCTGCTGCGCCTGGCTCAGCGCCTGGCGTACCTGCAGGTCATCCTGCGCCTGGCTGAAATAGCGCGCCTTCACGTCGATACCGAAGGTGTTGTAAGGCTTGAGCGATACCTGCTCCTGCCACTGCACTGTCATAGCCGCCCCTTGATTTCCAGCACCAGCGCCTGGCAAGCCGCTTCGACCAGGTCGAGCACCTGCTCGAACCCGTCGGCGCCGCCGTAGTAAGGATCTGGCACTTCATCCAGCGCCCCCTGGTAGCGGCGCAGGAACAAGTCGAGCTCACCCACTGCAGTGGACGGGCGCAGGGCGCGCAAATCGCGCAGGTTACTCTCGTCCATGGCCAGAACCAGGTCGTATTCGGCAAAGTGCGAAGCCCTGACCTGCTGGGCGCGCTGTTGCGACAAGTCGTAACCGCGCGCCAGCGCCGCCTTGCAGGTACGGCTGTCTGGCGCCTTGCCGACATGCCAGTCGCCGGTACCGGCCGACGCCACCTGCACCTTGTCGGCCAGCCCGGCGACCTGCAATTGATGGCGCAGCACGCCTTCGGCAGTGGGCGAGCGGCAGATGTTGCCCAGGCACACGAACAGAACGCGCATCAGGCCTCCAGCAAGCGCCGTACGCGCTCCAGGTCTTCGGGGGTATCCACACCCACAGCAGGCGCCTCGATAGCGTCCTCGACGTGAATGCGCACGCCGTGCCACAGCGCACGCAGTTGCTCCAGCGCTTCAGTCTGCTCGAGCCAGCATGGGCCCCAGCCGACGAAGTCTTGCAGGAAGCCGACGCGGTAGGCGTACATGCCGATGTGACGGCGATACGGCACGCCCTCCGGCAGCACGTTGCGGTCCTTGGCAAAGGCATCGCGAGCCCAGGGCAGCGGCGCACGACTGAAAGTCAGGGCCAGGCCGTTCTTGTCGCTCACCACCTTGACCGCATTGGGATTGAACACGGCTTCCGGCTCATGGATGGGCTCTGCCAGGGTGGCAATGCCAGCCTCCGGGTGGGCTGCCAGGTTGGCGGCCACCTGATCGATGATCACCGGTGGGATCAGCGGCTCGTCGCCCTGCACGTTGACCACGATGGCATCAGCCGGCAAGCCGAGGTGCGCGACCACTTCAGCCAGGCGGTCGGTGCCGGATTCATGGTCGGCACGGGTCATCAGCACTTCGGCGCCAAAGGCCTGGCAGGCCTCGAGGATGCTGGCGTCGTCGGTGGCGATGACCACGCGGCTGGCACCGCTCCTGCGTGCCTGCTCCCACACATGCTGCACCATCGGCTTGCCGGCGATCGGCAACAACGGCTTGCCCGGCAAACGCGTGGAGCGCAGCCGGGCGGGGATCACCACGGTGAAGTTCAGGCTCATTTGTCCAGACGCTCGTCGTCGGTCAGGGTACGCGCCTCGCTTTCGAGCATGACCGGGATACCGTCGCGGATCGGGTAGGCCAGGCCCGCGCCCTTGCTGATCAGCTCGGTCTTGTCGGCGCTGAGCTTGAGCGGGCCTTTGGTGATCGGGCAGGCCAGGATATCGAGCAGTTTGGTGTCCATTGAAAGCTTCCTTTAGGCCAGGTGGCCGGAAATTGAAAACGGGCTCAGGGCTTGCGCAGCAAACGCTGTAGCTGGTTGTCTAACCAGGCGCTGAAAGCCGGCGTGGGCTGTGCCTCGACGGCCAGGTACCACCAGTCGTCAGCGGCAAAGGCCCGGCATTTCACCGCGTCCTTCTCGGTCATCACCAGCGGTAACTGCGGGCTGAAGGCCAGGCTCTGGGCGCTGAATTGCGCATGGTCGGCGAAGGGGTGCGGCACCGGCTGCCAGTTTAGCCCCAGCAGGGTATTGAAGAAACGTTGCGGGTTACCGATACCGGCCACCGCATGCAGGCGCTGGCCTGCGGGGAAATGGTCGAGCGCACGGCGCTCGCCGCTGCGCAGGTTAACCAGCGCGGACGGCTGCAGGCAAAAGCCAAAGCCATCGGCGCGGTCAGCATTGGCACCATTGAACAGCACGGCATCTGCATCCAGCAGGCGTTCGGCGGGCTCGCGCAAAGGGCCGGCCGGCAGGCAGCGGCCATTGCCCAGGCCACGGGCGGCATCGATCAGCACCAGTTCCAGGTCACGGGCCAGGCGGTAATGCTGCATGCCGTCGTCGCACAGGATCAGGTCGAGCGGTTCGCTGGCCAGCAACGCCTGCACGGCGCGGGAACGGTCGGGGTCGATCATCAGCGGCACGCCGGTGCGCTGCACGATCAGCAGCGGCTCGTCGCCCGCCTGGTCGGCGCACTGATTGGCCTGCACGCGCCAAGGTAACTGCGGCGGCTTGGCCCCATAGCCACGGCTGACCACGCCCACCTTCAGCCCCTGTTGGCGGCAGTGTTCGATCAGCCAGAGGATCATCGGCGTCTTGCCGGTGCCGCCCACGGTGATGTTGCCCACCACGATCACCGGCACTGGCGCCCGATAGCTGGCGCTTTCGCCACTGAGAAAACGTGCCCGTTTGCGCGTGACCACACGGCGATACAAAGCCTCCAGCGGTCGCAGCAGCGCCAAAGCCGGGTGCCCGGCGTACCAGGCGGCGAGCAAACGGTCGGCGAAAGCCATCAAGGCGTGCCCTGGGCCGCCTCGACGGTGGTCATGCGCAACTGGCTGAAACCGAGCTTGCCGGCGGCATCCATTGCGGTGACCACAGCCTGGTGCGGGGTCTTGCCGTCGGCGCTGATGGCCAGCGGCAGCTTGTTGTCGCCGCCCGACTCACGCTCGATGGCTTCGCTCAAGGTGGCCAGGTCGCTCTTGGGCAGCAGGTGGTTGTTCACCGAATACACGCCTTCGGCGCTGATGGTGATTTCCACCAGCTTGCCCTGATCGGCCGGCGCCTGCTCGGCACTGGCAGCTTCAGGCAGCTCGACGCGCAGCTGGGTCTCGCGAGTGAAGGTGGTGGTTACCACGAAGAACAGCAGCAGGACGAACACCACGTCGATCAGCGACGCCAGGTTGATGTCGACGTTTTCCCGCTGGCGATTGCGCCGGAACTTCACGCCTTGCCTCCGGCCACTTCCACTTCACGGTCGCCCTGGATCACTTCCACCAGCTTGATCGCTTCTTGTTCCATGCCCACCACCAGCTCATCGATGCGGCGCAGCAGGAAACGGTGGAAGAATACCGCCGGGATACCGACCATCAGGCCGGCCGCCGTGGTAACCAGGGCCTTGGAGATACCACCGGCCAGCACGGCGGCGTTGGCGGTCATCTGCGAGCCCATGAAGGCGCTGAAGATGTCGATCATGCCCAGTACGGTGCCCAGCAGGCCCAGCAACGGAGCCATGGCAGCGATGGTGCCGAGGGTGCTGATGTAGCGCTCCAGTTCGTGGATGACACGCGAAGCGGCTTCCTCGATGCACTCTTTCATGATTTCACGACCATGGCGCGAGTTGGCCAGGCCCGCAGCAAGGATTTCGCCCAGTGGCGAATCGGCGCGCAAGGCTTTGAGCTTGTCACTGGTCAGTTGCTTGTCCTTGATCCACATCCACACCTGGCCCAGCAGGTGCGGCGGGGTGACGCGGCTGGCGCGCAGGGTCCACAGGCGCTCGACGACGATAGCCATGGCAGCGATGGAACTCAGAATGATCGGCAGCATCATCCAACCACCGGACTTGACCAATTCCCACACAGTAAACGCCCCTTCGGAAAAAGGCCGCCACTCTACCATAGGACCGCTGGGGGCTCATCTGCCGGAGGTCAGGGAATTGCGACCTCACGCCAGAATCGCCGCTGCCCCCGCACACCTTCCGCTTCCCCGTGCCGCCCCAGCACCACCCGCGACGCCCCCTCCACCGCCGTGTCATGCATCACCGCCCCGTGCCGCCGATACCGCTCCACGACCTGCGCATGCGGGTGCCCGAAGCTGTTGTTGCGCCCACGCGAAACCAAAACCCCACGCGGTGCGGTAGCACGGATGAACGCCTCGGTGGACGAACTGCGGCTGCCATGGTGTGGAGCCTGCAGCCAGTCGATTCCGGGCACTTCAGTGGCTGCCAGCCAGGCCCGTTCGGCGCCAGCCTCCATATCACCAGCCAACAACAATCGCTCGCCCTGGGCCTCGACCAGCAGCACGCAGGAGCGGTCGTTGCTGCTCTGCCCATCAGCCCAGTGCCACAGCGAAAAGCGCACGCCGTCCCATTCCCACTGTTCACCACTCACACAAGGCTGCAGCTCAAAGTGTTCCAGCGCTTCACCACCGATAACCCGCTTGACCGGCAAACCCCGCTGAATGGCCCCCGCCCCACCCGCATGGTCGGCATGCGCATGGCTGATCACCATCAGGTCTAGGCTGGCCACCCCCAGCTTATGCAAAGTCGGCAGCACCACTCGCTCCCCCAGGTCACTTTCGCCCTTGGCCGGCCCGGCGTCATACAACAGGTTGTGGTGCTGGGTACGCAACAGCACCGCCAGCCCCTGGCCAACGTCCAGCTGCCAGACCTCGACTTGCCCGAGCGGCACCGGCTCCCTGGGCACCCACAGCGCCAGCAGCATCACCGCTCCCAACCCGCGCAGCGGCACACCGCGGGGTAGCAAAACCAACAACGCACCCAGACAGACCAACAGCCAGGCCCACAGTGGCAAGGCCGGCGGCACCCATGCCGGGCGCTGCTGCGCCACCAGTGCCAGCAGCCGGAACAGCCAATCCAGCAAGCCGCCCGCCAGCCACAACAGCGCCTCCCCTACTCCGCCCAGCGGCAGCAACAACGTACCCAGCAACGCCAACGGCAAAACCGCCAGGCTGATCCACGGCACTGCCACAAGGTTGGCCAGCGGTGCACTCAGGCTTACCGGCAAGCCTGTAGCCAGCAGTACCGGTAGCAAGCCGATGGCAATAACCCATTGCGCACGCGTCCAAGCCTGCCAAGGCCGCCAAGCGCCCAAGCGAGCACTGAAGCAATAGATGAGCGTGGCCACGGCAGCAAACGACAGCCAGAACCCAGGAAGCAGCGCCGCCAGCGGCTCAACCAGCAGCACAGCAACGAGCGCCAGCAACAAGGGTAAAAAAGCCCCAAGGTGGCGAAAGCGCAGGCGCCAGAGCAACACCACAGCCAGCATCAGGCAGGCGCGCTGCACGGGCACACCGCCGCCGGCCAACCAGCCGTAGCCCAGCGCCGCGGTCATGGCCAGACCGCAGGCCCAGGGTAGCCATGGCAGCCGTGCCGGCCACAGCCCCCAACGCGCCAGCACGGCAACCAGGCCGTAGAGCAAACCGGCGACCAGACCGATATGCTGGCCAGAAATTACCAACAGGTGCACCGTGCCGGTGGCCTGCAATGTCTGCCAGTCCTCCCTGGCCAGGCCCGCTCCATCGCCCAGCACCAACGCCACCAACGCTTGCTCACGACCATTGGCCTCGACCGCAAGCAAGCGCTGACGCAGCGCATCGCGCCAGCCACCGGTCACGGGAGCCAGCAGCTGCCCCGCCTTGACCGTGCCCGTGGCGCCCACTCGCCGCGCCAGCAAATAGGCCTCCCGGTCCGGCCCATGCGGATTGAGCAGCCCAGCCGGACGCTGCAAGGTCACGGCCAGCCGCCACTGCTCGCCCGCCCTCAGTGTCGGCCCTTCGAACCAGCTCAATTGCAGGCGCTGCGGTAGTTCGGCCCGCCGCGAGCGTGCCGCCTCCAACTCGAAACGCACGCCTTGTGCTGTTCGGGTCGGCAAACCAACCACCCGCCCTTCCAGCCACAGGGTGCGGCCATCCAGACCGCTAGCCAGGCGATCATCGAGCGCCTGCTGCGCAGACCAGCAAGCCCAACAGAAGCCCAGGAGAAAACAGCCCAACGGCCAACCCCGGGTAAACAGGCTGACGACAGCGCAGCCGGCCAGCACCAGCAGCCATCCGACCGATGGCAACGCGGGGAGAAAGCCCAGGCACAAAAGCCCGAGCGCGAGCGCAAACATCCCTGTGCGCATGAGGTAGAGCTCCAGAAGGCAAATTACCTTCTGAGGCATAGCCCATTTGCCGGCAACGCTTGCTCAACAATTGTCACAAACTCTAAACGAGCCTGAGCAGGATTAAGGGCATACTTCCCGGATCAACGCTCCGGGAGCCTACATGCCGCGCCGACTTTTCAAACGCTACATGCCGGACCCGACCAGCATTCGGGAACACAAGTCCTTACGCTTTTTCGGCAAGTTGCTGCACGACCCGAACCTCTGGCACCTGAACCGCCATTCGGTGGCACGGGCCATGGGCGTTGGCCTGTTCGCCGCGCTGATCCCGATGCCCGCGCAGATGCTACTGGCTGCCGCACTGGCCATTCCGGTGCGCGGCAACCTGCCGATCGCCGTCAGCCTGGTGTGGCTGACCAACCCACTTACCATGCCACCTGTGTTCTTCGTCACCTACATGACAGGCGCCTGGCTGATGCAGGTGCCGCCACGCAGCTTGCCCGATGAGCTGACCTTCGAGTGGATCACCGACCAGTTGGCCACGGTGTGGCAACCGTTTCTGCTGGGTTCGGTGGTGTGCGGGGTGGTGCTGGGCATCGTCGCCTACTTCACCACCCTGTTGTACTGGCGCTGGTGGATTGGCCGGCAGTGGCGCCGGCGCAAGCTCAGGTGTTCGCAGCAGGGGTCATGCACGCATGCCGCGACCGCTGACCAGCAGGCGCACGCACAGCAGGTAGAGCACCGCAGTGGCCACCAGCATGAAGGTGATCGCCGTGCCAATGCTGATATCCGACACCCCTAGGATGCCGTAGCGGAATGAGTTGACCATGTGCAGCACCGGGTTGGCCAACGACACGGTCTGCCAGAACGGCGGCAGCAGGTTGATCGAGTAGAACACGCCGCCCAGGTAGGTCAGCGGCGTCAGCACGAAGGTCGGGATGATCGAGATATCGTCGAAATTACGGGCGAACACCGCGTTGACGAAGCCCAGCAGCGAGAAGATGGTGGCAGTGAGCAGCACCACGATCACGGTCACGCCCAGGTGATGCACCTGCAGGTCGGTGAAGAACATCGACAAAATGGTCACGATCACCCCAACCGCCAGACCGCGCAGCACGCCCCCCAGTACATAGCCGACCAAGATGGTGTGCGGCGACACCGGCGACACCATCAGCTCTTCGATCGAGCGCTGGAACTTGCTGCCGAAGAAGCTCGACACCACGTTGCCATAGGAGTTGGTGATCACCGACATCATGATCAGCCCCGGCACGATGTACTGCATGTAGGTGAAACCACCCATATCGCCGATCTGCCGACCGATCAGGTTACCGAAGATGACGAAGTACAGCACCATGGTGATCGCTGGTGGCAGCAACGTTTGCGGCCAAATGCGCAAGAAGCGCCGCACCTCGCGGTAGACGATGGTGTTCAGGGCGACCCAGTTGGTGCGCAGTTCCACACTCATACGGCCACCTTCGACAAGTTTTTTTCCACCAGGGACACGAACAGCTCCTCAAGTCGGTTGGTCTTGTTGCGCAGGCTCTGCACCTCGATGTTCTGCAGCGCCAGCTGGCCGAACAGCGCGGTGATGCCGATGTCCTTGTCCACCTGCACCTCCAGGGTATGCGGGGTCAGCAGCCGGCTCGGGTAGCCTTGCAGCACAGGTGCACTGGCCAGGTCCTGCTTGAGGTCGAGCACGAAGGTTTCCACATGCAGCTTGCCCAGCAACTGGCGCATGCTGGTGTTCTCGACGATGGTGCCGTGGTCGATGATGCCGATGTTACGGCACAGCTGCTCAGCCTCTTCCAGGTAATGGGTGGTGAGGATGATGGTGATGCCCTTCTGGTTCAGCTCGGTGAGGAAGCTCCACATCGAGCGACGCAACTCGATGTCCACACCCGCGGTGGGCTCGTCAAGGATCAGCAGGCGCGGCTCGTGGATCAGCGCGCGGGCAATCATCAGGCGGCGCTTCATGCCGCCGGACAGCGAACGCGACTGCACATCACGCTTGTCCCACAGGCCCAATTGGGTCAGGTACTGTTCGGCGCGTTCCTTGGCCAGCTTGGGCGGGATGCCGTAGTAGCCGGCCTGGGTCACGACGATGTCGAAGGTTTTTTCGAACTGGTTGAAGTTGAACTCTTGCGGCACCACGCCCAGGCAACGCTTGAGCGCCGAGGGCTCGCGGTCCAGGTCGTGTCCAAACACGTTCACCGTGCCACTGGTCTTGTTCACCAGGGTGGAGAGAATGCCGATGGTGGTGGATTTGCCGGCGCCGTTGGGGCCGAGCAAGGCGAAGAAGTCGCCTTCGGCAACATCGAGGTCGATGCCTTTGAGGGCCTGAAAGCCATTGCCGTAGGTCTTGGTCAGCTGTCGGATGGACAGGGCGGAACTCATAGCGGGTCACTTACCGAGGAAAAAGGTGCAGGACACGCCAGGTAAAGTCACTGGCGCAGTGAGTACGGCCATGGTGCAAGGCAAGGCCGCACAAGTACAGTCACATCTATTGATAATGACTATCGAAGCAGGGTCAGGTGAGCGCCGTCATCACCGCGGCCTGGTAGGCCGGGCGCTGTTTCAGGCGCTCATACCAGGCTTCGAGATGGTGCATGGCCGGGCGTTCGATGGGCATTTCGAACCAGGCGTAGATGAAGCTACCCAGTGGGATGTCGCCCATGCCGATCTGGTCACCGGACAGATACGGCTGCTTGGCCAAGGTTTCGTCGGCAATGGCCAGCAATTGCGCGCACTGCTTGTGCGCGGCGTTGATCGCCACCCAATCGCGCTGGTCTTCCGGGGTGCGCAAAAGGCCCCAGAACAGCGGGCGGAAGGGTGCGGCGAAGGACGAGGTGGTCCAGTCCATCCACTTGTCGGCCAGGGCGCGCTGGCGTGGGTCTTCGAGGTACCAGCGCTGCTCGGCGCCGTACTCGGCGCACAGGTAGCGGACGATGGTGTTGGATTCCCACAGGGTCAGGTCGCCGTCTTCGAGCATCGGCACCAGGCCGTTGGGATTGCGGGCGCGGTAGTGCGGCTCGTTGACCACACCGAAAGCGCCGCCGGCGTCGATGGAGTCGAAGTCCAGGCCCAGCTCGTGGGCGATCCACAGCGCCTTGCGCACATTGCTCGAATTCTTGCGACCCCAGATCTTCAGCATGGCAACGTCCTTATGAATGCACAGGTGTTGCAGTCTACTCCAGACCCTCGCCGCCTGTACCCATGAAGAAACCAGCACAGGCAAGCACATGAACTGAAACTCCCGCTGCCACACCCTGTCACTGTTCAGAACATGCCGTTCACAGCGTTGCGTCTAAGCTGTCTGGGACGGCTCAAGCCCTTGGTTCCAAGGAGGACCGATTATGTTGCTGTTGTGGTTGGTAGTGCTGGTGATCGGCGCGGCATACCTCACGCATCGGCGCCTGGCGCCCTTGCAGATTCTGGGCATCATGGCGGCCTACGTGCTGCTGATGGGCATTTTCAGCAGTGCACCTGGCTGGTTGCTGACCCTGATCTGGGGGGTACTGGCCTTGAAAATCGCCCTGGTTGCGCTCCCGGACTGGCGCCGCAAGGTGTTCACCGGGCCGGTTTTCAACTGGTTCCAGCGTACCTTGCCGCCCATGTCGCAAACCGAGCGCGAAGCGATCGATGCCGGCACGGTGTGGTGGGACGGCGAACTGTTCAGCGGCCGCCCCGACTGGCGTACCTTGCTGGCCTACCCGGCACCGAAACTGACCGACGAAGAACAGGCCTTCATCGACGGCCCCACTGAAGCGCTGTGCGCCATGGTTAGCGACTGGCAGATCGGTCAGGACCTGGACCTGCCACCCGAAGCCTGGGGTCACATCAAGCAGCATGGCTTCTTCGCCCTGATCATCCCCAAGGAATACGGCGGCAAAGGCTTTTCGGCCTACGCTCATTCCCAGGTGGCGATGAAACTGGCCACCCGCAGCGGCGATCTCGCCTCCACGGTGATGGTGCCCAACTCGCTCGGCCCGGCCGAATTGCTGCTGCATTACGGCACCGACGAACAACGCAACCATTACCTGCCACGCCTTGCCCGCGGCGACGAGATCCCCTGCTTTGCCCTGACCGGCCCGCTGGCCGGCTCCGATGCCGGCGCCATGCCCGACACCGGCATCATCTGCAAAGGCCAGTGGAACGGCGAGGAAGTGCTGGGCCTGCGGCTGAACTGGGAAAAGCGCTATATCACCCTGGGCCCGGTCGCGACCTTGCTGGGCCTGGCCTTCAAAGCCTACGACCCGGACCACCTGTTGGGCGACGAGCAGGAGCTGGGCATCAGCCTGGCCTTGATCCCCACCGACACGCCCGGTGTCGAAATCGGCAAGCGCCACCTGCCGCTGGGGGCCGCCTTCATGAACGGCCCCAACAGCGGCAAGGACGTGTTCGTGCCGCTGGACTTCCTGATCGGTGGGCAGGCCATGCTCGGCAAGGGCTGGATGATGCTGATGAACTGCCTGTCGGTAGGCCGTTCGATTTCCCTGCCTGCGGTCGGCACCGGCGCGGCCAAGTACACCAGCCTGGTCACCGGCCAGTACGCCAATATCCGCGAACAGTTCAACGTGCCACTGGCCGCTTTCGAAGGCATCCAGGAATCGCTGGCACGCATTGGCGGCAACGCCTGGCTGATGGACAGCGCCCGCCTGCTGACCGCCAAGGCCGTGGACCTCGGTGAAAAGCCTTCGGTGCTGTCGGCGATTCTGAAGTACCACCTCACCGAGCGCGGCCGCGAATGCATCCAGCACGCCATGGACGTGCACGGCGGCAAGGCCATCATCATGGGGCCGAACAACTACCTGGGGCGCAACTGGCAAGGGGCACCGATCTTCATCACGGTCGAAGGCGCCAACATCCTTTCGCGCAACCTGATGATCTTCGGCCAGGGCGCCATCCGCTGCCATCCGTTCGTGCTCAAGGAAATGGCTTTGGTCGGCCGTGAGGACCGTGACCAGGCGCTGCGGGAGTTCGACGAGCTACTGATGAAGCACATCATGTTCGCCGCCGGCAACGCGGCCAGCACGTTGGTGTTCAACCTGGGGCTAGGGCGCTTCGAGTCGGTACCGGGTGATGCATTGAGCCAAGGGTATTTCCGCGCCCTCAACCGCCAGGCTGCCGCTTTCGCCCTGCTGGCCGACCTGTCGATGATGCTGCTGGGTGGCGCGCTCAAGCGCCGCGAACGCCTGAGTGCGCGCCTGGGCGATGTGCTCAGCTACCTGTACCTGTCCAGCGCCGCGCTCAAGCGCTACCACGACCTGGGCTCACCCGAGCACATGCAGCCACTGCTGCGCTGGGCCATGGAAGAAAGCCTGGGCCAGGCGGAAAAGGCGCTGGACCGGCTGCTCGACAACTTCCCCAACCGATTTGTCGGTTGTGTTCTGCGCGTGCTGGTGTTCCCCTTCGGCCGCCGCCATACCGGGCCGAGCGATGAGCTGGATGCCGAAGTGGCGGCGCTGATCGGCCGCAGCAAGGGCGACCCGGCGCTGGAGGAATTGCTCGCCGGCTGCTTCCGACCCCAGGCCGAGGGTGACCCGGTGGCAGCATTGCAACGGGCCTGCAACCTACTAGACGAGACTGCGCCACTGCACAAAGTGCTGCATCAGGCGCTTAAGGAGGGCAAGGTACAGCCGGCACCTGGGCAGTCGGCCATCGATGCGGCAGTCCAGAGTGGTGCATTACAGGCTGACGAGGGTCAACGCTTACAGGCGGCGGAGCAGGCACGCCGGGCAGTGATCGATGTGGATGCCTTCGACAAGGCGCAACTGCTTCCGGAGCAGGGCAAGGTGCGATGAAACAGGGGGCCGTTTTGCGGCCCCTTCCCCAACCGGCGTATACTCCGGCCCCGTTTCAACCACCCCGAGGACCGCCCCCATGGCCACCCCCCATCAGGCATACCACCTACAACTTCTGAACCACCTGCGCACCATTCTGGCTGCCCTGGGGGAAGCCGAGCAGGTACCGGAGGAAAGCCACGTCCTGTTCCTCGAGCGCTTTGACGAGTTGTTGACCCTGCTACCGCAGGACCCACTGGAAAGCCAGTACCTGGGCCAGGACCTGATCTGCCAGGTCATCCAACGTTACCCGCAAATCGCTCACCTGGTGCCGCGCGACCTGCTGTGGTTCTTTGCCGGCGATTGCCTGCACTTCATGCCGGATGAAGAACTGGCCTTGTACCAGGCACTGGAAGAACGCCGCTACGAATGCGAACAGCGCGGCGAGGCATTCGACTGGTTCGAACAGAAGCAGCTACTGGCGTCGGCAACAGCTGATACCCGCCACTAAGCTCGCGAAGTACCGCTATGGCGAAGGCGTGTTGAACTACACAAGCGCTTCCCTTTTTTCCCGGGAAGCTCAGCCTTCGCCTACAGACCCCCTGAGGTGCCCTGCGTACTCTGCCGACGCGCTGAGACACATGAGTTTCCAGCGATCAACCAGACAGGGTTCATCCAATGAAAAAAACACTATCCGTGCTTGCACTTAGCCTCTGCAGCAGCGCGGCAATGGCCTCGATCATCAACTTCGAAGGTACTGTCAGCGGGCCTGGCACCTGCCCGATCGAAGTCGTTACCCCTGGCGGCCCAAGCCTGCCGCTGATCCACCTGGGCAACTATAATACGTTCAACTTCACCAAGGTCGGGGAAGAAACCTCTCCGAAACACTTCGCATTGCGCGTCCCGGCAAGCTGCGTGACCGGTACTCAACAGGCCTACGCGACCTACCAGGCAGGCTACGGCGCCGACCAGACCAATCCCAACCTCTATGCCCTCAAAGACGGCCTGGGCTACAGCACCGGCCTGGGCCTGGCCATCAACGACCTTGCAACCCGCCTTGCGCCGGGTACTGAGTCGATGAGCTACGAGGTTAACGACACTACCGACACCGACATGGTGTTCTCGGCGCGCCTTGTCACCACTTCGGCAACAGTGACCGAGGGGCAGATCGACACCAACGTCTCGTTCTCTGTCGATATTCGCTAATTCATGCCCCCTGGCACTGCCAGGGGGTATTTCGTTTCGCCAATGAAACCGGCCCGACCATGTCTACTACTCTGCTGCGCAAGTACGCGCTCAGCTTCGCCTGTCTGGCGACGCTTTCTTCAACCATCGAAGCGGCCTTGACGATCAGTGCCACGCGCGTTGTCCACCCTGGCGACCAACACAGCAGCTCGATCGTTGTCGCCAACCCAAGCAACATTACCTACGCCACGCAAGCCTGGGTCAACACCGCAGCCGACGACACCAGTACCGCTGTCCCCTTTGCCGTATCCCCGACCTTGTTCAGGCTCGACCCTAAGCGTGAACAACTGGTCAAGATAAACGCACTGCCAAACAACCTGCCCACCGATCGAGAATCGCTGTTCTACTTCAATGTTCAGGAGATCCCCCAGATAGACAGCGGGCAGGACAACGTACTGAAAATCGCCCTGCGCACCCGCATCAAGCTGTTCTATCGGCCCAGCCAGGTGAAGGGTGTGCCCGAGCAGCACCTGGACAGCCTGCAGTGGTCATTGGCAAGCAACAACGGCAAGACCTTCCTGCAGGTCCTTAACCCCACGCCCTATCACTTCACCTTTGGGCGCTTGGAAGTGGGCGCACCGGGCAAAATCGAAAAAATCGATACCGCCTTGATGGCCATGCCTATGCAGACGCAGTCCTTTGAACTGAAGACAACCCAGGCCAGCAAGGGCCTTCAAGTACAGTTCACCACGATCAACGATTATGGCGGCACCACACGCCTGGTAGAAAAACCGCTATCCGTAACGGCCATTTAGCACGACCGCTCAATCGCGCAGGCCCAGGTCAAGCAGCGGGAAGTTTGCTTCTTCTGGCCAGGTCTCGCCCTGATCAAAACTGACAAAAACCCTGACGCTTAACTTGTCGCGCTTAAGCGACATCAAAAAAGGCTTGGTCGCCTTGACCGTATCGTCGAACCCCAAGCCGTTTTGCACCTCCGCCGGGGTCAAGGCATGTTCTTTGAGCACTTCTTGCGTCGATGGCTGCCCCTGGGTGTCCACGCCGCCGACGACCAAGGTGACCCTGTGATCCGCATGAATGTATTTCCAGGCAGCAAGGGTAATGGTCAAGCCATCAGCCGGGACCTGGGACAGGTAGACCGTATCATTCGAGGATGGGTGAACGTCCGGCCTGGGAAGCCCTTGATTCAAGGGCAAGCACAACACTAACCGGGATAATGACGTATGAACGTTACCACCCGTTGTTTCTGTCACCTCAAAATACACAGTCAACACCTTGCCACTGTGTGGCGCGATCCTGTCCAGCGGGATCTCGTACTCATGGGGGAAGCCCGACGCTTCTGCACTTGTCTGATAGCTGCCCACACGCCCAGGCTCGCCCCAGAAAACCTCGATCGTTTCACCGGGTAACGCCGCCCCTGTTGGCACCTTGACCCGCATGTAAGTCATGCGTGAATTCAGGTCCAAAACAACCTGCTGCTCCTCTCCCACAGCATGGGAAACCTCTGGCCAGCTCAAATCTCTGGGCACCGGCGCCGCATCGACCTGCAACTGGACGACTTTCGGCTCCACTGGCGTGCTTGGGTTACCGGCATAGTCACATAGCAGGTAGTGTGCAAAACGCGCCCCATCCCCTCGATCCAGGATGACATCGCCAGGAATCTCCACTGTGACGGGGAGATCCCCCTGCTCGAGGACTTTTTCGGCGACAAGATTGTTTTCATACAATTGCGTGTCCCAGAACCAGCGAATATAGTCTCCAGGCACAAAGGTCTGATAATCCGGAAGCAGAGCGATAACAGGATCGTGACGATTTAGGTAATCCTCCGTTATGCCATCTCTCATCACCTCATCATCGAACAACAGGGCCCCGCGGTCCGCCCCCAGGCTGGGCCCCGTCAAGTCCAGGGTTATCGTTAGCGGGGCCGAATCCTGTTCAGCCCCGTTGTACGCTTTGACCCTGTAGGTCAAATCGGGCGTAGCGTCATTCTTGAGATCTTGAACGGGAATCTCGACGAAGTAATCATCTGCGGCAATGGGTGCCGTCCATTGCTTGAGCGCACCTACCTGTACGCCGTCCCACATCAGCATAAGTGTCTCTGGCCTCCCAGGGGTTGGGGGCGAACCACTGTCCCAGGGCGTGACATCCACACGTAGGGGGGCTTTGAGCAAATCGAGAGGGATGACGTTCAGCGCGCCACCCACCAGGTTTGCAAGCGAGCCTTCCACCCACGGTGGAGGAAAAAGCGCGTCCGACTTGTTGCTTGGCATCACTCAACCTCCAACGTGAATGGTTTGCTGCTATAAAGGTGCCTGCTGCTTACCAGCTGTAACGCACGCCCAGGTTGGCACCCCAAGGTTGTTCCAGCGCCTTGCCATTGCTGTAGTCGAAATCGGCATGCAGTTGCAGGCGCTCCGTCAGCGATACCGCTACCCCCATGCCTAGCTCCGCGCGCGAGCCTGACAGGTCGTTGTCGAAACGGTGATCGTTGACCTTGACCAGGTTGTTGTTGGCGAATTCGTGCACATAAGCCAGGCGCACATAAGGTTGCAGCCACTGCCCACCCTCAAGCTTCAAGGTACGCCCCGCCGTGGCGCCGGCCTTGCCCAGCACCGAGTGCGTCGTATCACCGTCGGCCTTCAAGCCATTGTCCAGGTGGTAGTCCTTGCCCTGGATACCAACGACCGACAGTTGCCCGAAAGGCTCGACGAAATAGCCATCATTCAGCGCCAGGTGGCGACCGAACTCTACCGACGCCCCCACGCCAACGTTGTCATAATCGCCCTCGGTACGCTGGCCATCACTGAGACTTACCTTGGCCTGGTTGTCGAAGCGGTTCAGCTTGACCACGCTGTCGAGGTAATAGCCGGTCTGGGCATCCAGCCAAGTGGCATACAGCCCCAGGTAATAGCTTTTCACCTCGCCCGAAGCGCCTCGGGTCAGGTTCAGGTCTGAGCTGCTGTAGCCCGCCATAACCCCGGCCAGCCATTGACCATCGCCCCACGGCAACGGCGTATCGGCCCCCAGCGAGAAGCCCTGCTGAACTTGGCTGTAGGGCGTACCGGTCGAGGCCGAAACGTTAAATTTGTTGCCATAGCTGCGGGCCCACAGGCCCGCATTGCGCTCGTCAAGCCGCAACTCACCCATGCGGCTGCGCAGGGAAGACAACTCGCCGTACCACACCGTGGGCGCAGTATTGAACAAGGCCATGGCCGCCTCGGTACCTGGGCTTATCGTTTTGGTCGCGCCATCCAGGAACCAGTCATTGCCGCGCTGCACAAGGCTATAGGAGAACGCCCCGAGGTCCACCGGGCCGTTAAGCAGCGAGAACTGCGCATCCCCCGCCGCCGCATGAACCAGGTGCAGGCTGTTTTCCTGCGTGGGTTCATTGCCGCTGCTGCCGACCAGCAGACTATGGTTGCCGGTTGCCGTGCCGGTGATGTCCAGGAAGTCGGTTTCGCCTGTACTGAAATCGGCATCCATGATGAACGTGCCACTGCCCGACAAGTTGCCAAGGGTCAGGCGCTGGTACTGCGTGGCTTCACCGAAACGTACCGCCCCCCCCGCCATGGCCAGTTGTGCGACCTCACTGTCCTCGACCATGTTCCAGCGCCCGCCGTCATTCAGTGCCAAGCTCTCGACATTGGTCAGGCGCCCGGTCAGGCTGGCCTGGTTGCCCAAGGTCAGCTTGGCGCTGGAACCGTCCTCCACCAGGACATCACCTACCAGGTTGCTACCCTCCACCAGCATCGTAGCGTTGGAGCCGTTCGCCACTTCCAGCAGGTTGCCATTGCTGCCAACCAGCGTAGTACCGCCGCTGATGGTGATCGCCGCATCGCCGGGCGCCTGGTTTGCGCTACCCACCCGGATGGCAGCGCCATTCTGGCCCTCCACCCGCGAGCCCTGCAGATTGAGCGATGCAGCTTCAGTCGAAAGCGCATCGCCCACCACCCGGATGCCATCCGTGGCACCGGTCAGCTGGCTGTTGGTCGCATCCAGCCGAGCATCGCCAAATAGCAAAGCAGCACCGGCTGCCCCGGTACTCACCAGGGTGCTGTCGGTCAGGGAAAGATGAGAACTCCCGGCCACCCTGGCACCGCCGACCCCGCCTTCGATATGGCTGCCCGTTACCGACACCGTTGAACCCGCCGTCGCACTGCGCAGTACATCGAGGCCAAACAGGTTGCTGGTCAGGCGCGAGCCATTGGCGATGGTTGCCGAAGCACCGCCATTGACCATGACTGCAGCGACACCCGTGGCGGATACCGTGGAGCCCTCAAGCTGTAGACCTCCGCCTGTGCGCACGTCGATCTGCTGAGTGGTAGCCCCCTCGGCTACCAAGCGCCCGCCGTCATTGACCCTGTAGCTGTCAACCGGGGTACTGGCACCGATTTGTTGCTCATCGTCCACCAGCGTCAGGGCACCTGCAGGCCCAGTGAAGAGCACAGCAGAGGCGCCTAGCAAGAGTTGCCCAATGGCTGACGCCAAGGGGGACAGGGTGAAGTTGCGCCTTTTGATCATTGCACTTTAGCCTCATCGATTAACCCGCAAACGGGCAGCAAAAACGTGAGAAAGGCTATTAAGAAATCACCCAATCGCGAGTAGGAAAAGTCCTGTAATTGATGCGACTTTTCAGCAAACCCAGCCCGCATGCCGGATCGCCAACACTCAAGGACGAACAAGTGGGCATTCGGCGGTAAACGAGTGCATGGATACCACTGCCACGGCAGGCTCGGATGTGATCGTTTTACCATTACGTTCAAATGCATAAATGAAAGTCGCCAGCCCATCATAAGTAACTGCCTGATTGAACTCGTAAATCGGCTTCAGGCCATCGGCATAAGGGATTCGCCAAACGAACCCGGTGGGTGGGTTAGTCGCATTCAACTGAATAGTTTTTTCAAACTTAGCATTTGGTATATCGAGCCCACCAGGAGCAGTTCCCTGGGTCGCCGTCCAGGTCAGTGTCAAGTCTTCACCGTTGGCCAACCATTTGCTCAGGTCAGGGATATTGATACGCACATCAGGGTTAACATCAGTTGGATCCGCAGGGTCAAACAACGAAGTGCAGTTCAGCCACAGGCGCCCTCCGCCTACAAAACCACCCAGGATCTCCGCAGCTTCCGGGTGTATGACAATAGCCTCCACCACAATTGGCTGAGATCCAGAAGCAGCCTTGTTCGGCACACCTGCACGGCTGACTTCATAGTGAGCAAAGCGGTTGCCATTGTCGTGTCGAAGAATGTATGCCCACGGGATGGTCACTTTGATTTCGTTGCCAGGGTCGGCCTGCTCAAGTTGATAATCCGCTTCGATGACATGTTCATCGGTGTAGTAAAACTCAACCAGATCATCTTCCGCGAATGCAGCGTCGATCGTTACTCTCAACTCGGCATCGGCGCCATCATCGTTCTCGGTCAGGTGATTTTTCTGGTTATCATTGCCTCCATATACATCCGGCAGGGCCATTTGCGGATTTACAGGCCCCGGCCACTCCGGATCAGGGTCGGGCACGATCGGGCCAATGCGCTCAAGGTTGACATCGAATGTGTCACTCTCACCGCCCAATGGGTGATCGCCACGCCGCACTTCATACGTTACATCGACCGGTTTGACGCCTGTAGAGCCTTTGCCGTAAATATCCAGGATAACACTGGCAGGAATAGCCTGCTTGACCGGGAACGTACCCACTGCCCGCTCAGCGAAATCATGTGTGCCCCAATGGAGGGTAATCAGATCCGACGATTTGAAATGCTGGAAGGCATCAATCTGCACTTCTATACCTTTAAGCATGGCGTCCTGATCCACCACACCGTTGTTCATGTCTAACACCAGAGGCTTCTGGAAATCCGCCGGGACAGGCAAATTCCCTAGCGCCACCGTAACGCGCGTGGCCCTAGACACGGCACTGCGATTACCGGCCTTGTCCTGAAGAATGTAGGCGATAAGGATGCCACCGTCCCCCTCATCCTCAATAACATTCTGAGGCACCGGTATCGTCAGAGGCACTGTAGTGACAAGCGCGGTGCCGTCTGGTACCAGGTCACCCGGATCAACAGGCACTTGCTTGCGCCAGACCCACCCTACGGTATCTTTAGCATCCCAACCGGGATAAGTGGTGTCACTCGGAAGTGGATAGCCAGGCAATGTGAGCTCAACCGAACCAATATTGGTGTCTAACACGGCAGCAATAGCCGGGAATGGATTGGGCATTTGATTGGGGTAGGGAGCGACACGATCAAAGATCAAGTGTAACGGGGGAAAATCTACAGGCAGGGGGTTGTTATAAGGGACGACCCTGATAAAAAAAGTATGACCGCCTTCACCCCATCTTTTTACCTGATCCTTATCCAGAGTAACGTCAAAGGGGAAAACACTGTTTCTATCATACTGACCATTGTGCAGCTCCTCCTCGGCCCCACCGTCTGGCAGATGCAACAGCCACATCTGGTCAAACTCCCCTACATTGGGATCACCTGCTGCACCCCAATCAGTGATGGTCAAATCAATATCGACTGCATCATCTGTCAAGGCCGAGCTCAGCATCGTATTATCGGTGGGGTCTGCTATCAGAGCCGGATCGATCTGAGGTGAGATAGGCGCAAAAACACGCTTACGGCCTGAGGGCTTGCTTTTTTTACCGCTCACCTTTTCTTTAATTTTTACTTTAATTTTCCCTTTCAATTCTACTTTCATATTAGACACTCAACATAAGGGGCTGCGCGGACTGCTACGTGATCATTGAAATCCACATCCTCCCCCCGCACAACTGGCAAATTTGTCAGTTGCCAACATGGCCGTTATATTATCTGCGTACCGGCCAAAACAAAAAAAACCCGCGCTAGCGCGGGCTCTCAAGGGGTAGCAAGGCTACAAGCACAGGATCAACTCTGCCCACTCAAACGATCAACACCATCATAGTAATAGTTCGAGGTCCCCCCCGCCTTGACGACTGACCTCAGCCTACCCGTGGCGTCATATTCCATTTCCATGCCCTCACCATCGTCTTCAAGGTTGCCGTCATCGTCATACGTCAACCTCTGCTCGGCTGTATACCCTTCATAGCTATTGGTTATTTTGCTGAGCTGCGCAGGGTCTTCATATTCGAAGAAGTACTCGGCCACATTTTCACCCGGCGCGTCCGTGTCTTTATCTGTCAGTTCGGTGATAACCAGCACAATATTGTCCAGGGCATCAAACTCAAATGCCTGGCCACGGATCACATGCCCTTGCGGGTCGACTGGGGCCAATTCGCCACTGCATTTATAGTCATACAAGCGACCGCGACTCTCGTACGCATAGACCTCGTTCCTGAGCCAGTTTTCTCCGTTCAGCACACCGCCAGCTCCCGAATTAAAGGGCTTGTGCTTTGCGTAGATGTTTTTCAACCGCTCATTGACATCTGCAGACGCGGCAGGTTGAAACACCTTGCCCCGAACACGATCAGCGTACACCTCGGCTTGTCGCCGCTGGTCTTCTCCCGGCTCCCCTGGCCACAAGGTTTTCACCACGATGCGGTCACATTCATCGTACCGCTGGGTCAACGTCTGTATCTCACCCTTCATATCGAAACGGCGAAGCGTCTCACGATCGAAATCGTCATATTCCAACTGAGTAATGAGGAAGTTGTCGCCATCACGCGTTGCGATTTCCGACGTTCTGCCCAGCGTGTCGTACGCGAACATTGCTACCGTCGAGCCCAGCGTGGTCTGCAGCAAACGCCCGGCCGCGTCATACTCATAGTCTTGCACCTGGCCCAGCACATCGGTGTAGCTCAGCATGCGTTCGCGGTAGCTGAATGCATACTGCATTTCAAAGACTTCGTCGCCCTCCTTGCGCCTCTCCAACTTCATCTGCCCGGTACTGAAATACTCCCTTTCCAGGGTTTGCCCATCTTCGGTACAGCTCAACAGCCGGGCGTTTTCCGAATCGTACTGGTAATCAGCCGTGAACCGGCTGGATACTCGCTTTAGCGGCTCTTCACCCAACACGGGGTTATATTCGTAATCGACCCATTGCTTGGAGGGCGTAAACACCCTCTCCGGCCGGTTTTGCCCAGGTTTATAGTACAGAGTGCGCTTACGCCCACCCGTATCAGACTTGTATAGCCGCTTGAGGCCATCGAATGTTTGTGTGCCCAGCTCGATGCCATTGACACCGATGTATGCCGGAAGGTCGCCACTGTCGAAGTCCGCATAGCGGCGGGTTACCACCGACCTGTCGGGGAGGGTCTGCTCCAGCAACCGGCCGAAGGGATCGTAAGTACTCAGCGTGACGGACTGATCGGCCGCCACTTCCCGGGCCACACGCCCCAGGCCATCGTAATGATAGGTATGTTGGCTGTATGCAACGGTATCGTCCCTGGACTTGAAGCGCCTGACCTGGGTGGGTTCATCGAACCGGTTGAACCAAGTTTCGGTCACGCCACTTGCGTCAGCGCGATCTTCTGACTCCCGCCAACTGCGCTTGATAGGCATAAACGCCGAGTTCTGGTTACCCACCGGGTTCGTCTCTTCAACGTGGCGGATAGCATCAGGCCCAATTTGCCACGCCTGCTGGCCCCAGTCATCGTAGCCATAGCGCACCGTCAACGGCAGGTCGACTGGACGGTGAACCCCCTGCTCGGAAACCTCATCCGCCATCCAGTCGTATTCGGTTTCTTCCTCAAGTTGGCCGTAAGCGTTGTAAACAGCCGAATAGCTCTTGCGATACGCCTGGCGTCGCCATACTTCGGCACTATCGGCGTCCATACGCTCCTCTTCGAATACACGGCCCAAACCATCGAGTTTCGATCGGGTCGTTACGCGCTTGACATCGCTCGACGTCTGCACAGCCGGTTCGTCAAGAACCGCCAGCACATAGCTGTAAGTGCGATAGGCCCTGTAAATGGGATCGTTGGGTGCAACGGTCTCACTGATCACACGGGCCAGTCGATCATAGGCATAGGCAATTTCCACATCGTTGTCATCCCGGTTGAACAATGGCTCACCGATCAATGCCGAGTGCTTCAGGACGATAGTTTTCTGAACATCGCGAAGGGTGCCGTCTTCCAGCGCTTGGCCATGATCGAAGCCCGTCACCACTTGAGTGGCCACCAAGGCTGGATGGTGTTCCACGACCTCTGTCGTGTAGGTGTACGACGTGGTCGTATCCTGGTCGCCCATGGTGAAAGTCGTGATGCTTGGCCGCCCATAACTCAACAAGTCCGCTGTGGATTCATGGTAATCGGTAAGCGAATGGCTCAGCGGTACCGGCACCTTGGCGTCACCTTGCAGCTCAAAAAAATGCTGTTCTTTTTCCACGAGCCACTGTTTGGCAATATAGTCGGGCGTGCCGTCGGGCAGCGGAACCGGGTCGAGCGCTTTATAGACGAACTGCGTGCGCGTGGTTGCGGCCTCGCCTACGGATGATGGGTTAATGGTCTGGCTCTTGCGCCAGCGCACAAAGTTCTGCGGGTCTGCCGGGCAACTGCCCAGCTCGCCTGCAGCGGGGTAATATTCGTACAACGTCTCGACGCCCGTGGCGGGCACTTCGCTTATCAGGTTGCCAAACACGTCATAGGTGGTAGCGTGTTCGGCCTTGCCAATCGCCGCATTTCCCTCCACTTGCCAGGTCTGGGTCGAAAGGCTCGCCAGCTGGAAGTTCGCAGGTTGCTTTATGAAGGGCTCCGCCGGATTGCCAGGGTATTGGCTGACCGTGGTATTCACACATTGGCCCTGAACCTGTTTTACCTCGACAGTGCGGTGGAAGCGGTCGTAGGTTGACAAGACGGTGCGATCCGCCTGTCCTGGGCAGCGCTCGGTGGTTTTACTCCAATAGGAATAGTTGGCATCCGTCACCTCGTAGAGGTTATCGCGGCCATTGTTGTTCCAGACGATTGAGCTGCCATTGCCCACGAAGTTGGTCGTGGAATAGTCATACTCGGTCACTGTATCGGGTTGGCCAAAACCCGGAACAATGCGGTGGCGCTTGACCCGCGGCAAATATTGCTCAACCCCTGGGAGCTTGTGGCCAGGGTCACCGTCAACACCGTACTCGATATGCTCGACCGCGCCCGTCGGCGTTCGCACCCGGCTCACACAGGTTTGCCCATGCACCTGCTGGTAGGAAAACTCCCAGTACGCCAATTCATCGGTGGGCAACACCACACGTTCCAGCCGCCGCCCGTTGAACTTGAGGGTGTAACTGGCCCTCGCCTCCGGTTGATCCGGGTACAAGGTGATGACCATATCGCCCGAGTACTCAATCAACAACAGGCGAGCTGGCCGCCCCCCACCCACACCTGAATCAAACACTTCACTCAGGCAGGGGGTACCTGGCAATTGCGGATTGTCACGATAGACGAACTCCAAGCAACGCCTTGAATCGGCATAGATTTTTTTCGGCAGCATCAACTTCCTTGTACCGATATTAACGGGCTGCAGCACTTCCGTCAGTGGTGTGTCCTTGTGCTCGACCCGGTACAGCCCATCGCCATCCTTGTGAAAATGGAAAGAGTCCAGCTTTTTCTCGCTAATACTCTCCACGCCGTCCACTGTAAATCGCTCACCGGTATACAGCGAAAGTGCCCCTCCCCCGGCAGGGTAGGCATCCTCGATGAAACTACTTAGATTGATATCCCAACCTTGCCCATATCCAAAGTCCCCCGCCCCCATCGAGCTATAGCTGAGCCTCAATGGAAACTCCACCCCCCCAAGATAGTCACCACGCAACACAGGCAACGCGATACTCAGGCCATACTGGCCTGTACGCGGATCAACACCATTACTGATGAAACTCAAGAAATTGAACGCACCGGAATGCAACGCCGTTTTACCAGACATACCAAGCCTCCTAAATAATCCATTTGATTAGTTGATCGCGTAAGTCAGCTTGTCGCGACTACCCTGCAGACCATTCGCCAAATGGAATGAAACCCTGAGCTTATGCCAATTACCGTTCTGATCCATCAGGCGGAACGACAAGGGCTTTTCCAGTTCGGCTCGCCACTGCCTTTCAATGGGGTTTTCTTTGTCGTAAATAATAGGCAGGTCCGATACCCGGTGCAGAGCAAAACAAACGTCGCCCGCCGCAGCTTTATAGTCATCAAGCAGCTCTGTATCCAAATAGGTATCGAGCTGGGTTTGGTATTGCACCAACGCCTGCAACAAGCCGTCATGTACAAGGTATTTTTCAGGGTCCTCTGGGTTGTCTGTTTCGTTACCGAGCTGGCTGTTCTCACGAACAAATGGGGTGAACGCATAACCGGTAAAACTGCAGTACTTTTCCCTTCGCTGATCAGACTCCCAGCGCATCGTCGACACGGGGCTGTCGTCTTCGAACTTCAGCCTGAGAAACTTCAGTGTCTGGAAGGCATCATCTTTTGCTCCCGCCAGTATCCAATAGTCGGTGGTATCGTCTACCTTGTGAAAGTCTTCATCACCCACGCCTTCCCAGCCTTTCACCGGGACACGCGTGAACGTGTAGGCATCCCTGGAAAAAACAGGCACGGACTCAGCAACCACCGTTACTTTCTGGGTACCGTCGACGTAATCGGTAGAGCGATAGACTGCATTATCGTCACCTTTGAACTGGGCAGCCACTTCCAGCGTGCCAACGGCGGTACTCTGCAGGAAAAACCGCTTGTATCGGGTACTGTCTTCCCCTCGCGCGCTGCCCTGCATAACCTGAGTACGTGATCCCACCCGATTGGCACTATTATTCACGACCCAATTTTTAGGGCCGTCGCCTGGTTCAAGGCCTTCTTCACCGTCAGGTAGGAATTCAAGCACCTTGCCGCCCTCAACGTTGTACAGTTTGAGGCTGGCGAGTTCTTTATCGCTGATCGGTGGCGAAATAACCCCCGGCCTATCAACTTTTGTCTCGATGGTTATTCTTACTTCAATCTGCTGCATACCGTTGGCAAAACATTTGCCAACGCTGAGCAGTTCGACGGCAAACCTGAGAAGGCCATCCCAGCTACTGGCCACGGGTGCGGCGGTTGCGACCGGTCGGTGTTCGATGATTGCGTACCCGTTCCGCGAGTCATTGTAATCGGCCATTACTACGGTAACCGGCAATTGGGCGTTCTCGGGGGGGGTATAGACACCGTTCTGGTCTACATCACCTTCTCCAAACACATGCCACGTCAGGTCGCTGGGCGCATCCGTGACTTTGAATGGCACGGTGGCGTTGGGCTTGTAGCCCGCCACATAGAATGGCTCGACAAAATAGCGCTGGGGCCAGTTCACGATTACCACTGTCGCCTCGGCATAGGCGTTCGTTCGAGTATCCGTGACGCGAATGACCTGGAACAGGATTTCGGGTTTACCTGGTTCGATCATTGCCGGCGTGAAACGGGCCTTGCCATTACCCAGGTCTTCCAACCTGCCCAGGTCCAACTCGTATGCGCTGCTGTGGTCGCGCTTGTCGAGGTTACCGGCCCGTCCCGGTCCTCGTGAAGCGCGTAATGCTTGCGGTGTATCGATCTTATCCCACTTAAGGGTACCGCCATTCACGCTTGAGGCAGACAGTTCGATCGGCACTCCATTGGCGCCGGTGACCATGATTCGAGGGGATATCTGCACCGGCTTGACGTGCTCGACCACCACCGCACTACGTGACTGCTCACTGCCACTGCCATCCAGGTACTGCCCCGTCACCACCGAAACCTGGCTATCGGCGATGAACCGATCTGCATCGCCCGACGAATAAATGCCGGCGGCGCTAATTGTGCCACTGGCAGAAACACTCCTCAGGTTAGCGGTTGCCCACGCCGTGACGGGCGTAACCCCATTGAGCGCGAAGGGCACGCTTCCCTGCGCCACGGTACTTGCCGTGGCTGGGTCTACCCGGTAGGTGTTTTCTGTGGGCGAAATCTGACCAAAGCCGACCACATCGGCTGGCTCGTACTTGTCAGCGTCTTCGTACGTGTAGCGATACGCGTTGGGTATCCGTACCGGCCTGAGTACCTGAGCCAATGGCTCGCCACGCTTGCGATCGTTGATTGGGTCAAGCAACAGCGAGCATGAATGCTCGGCCCCTGTGGCGGCTGTGCCGGGACTTAGATAGGGGAAGTTGTTGCCGGGTTGCGGAAGCGTGCCCTACAGCAGATGCGAGCGTAACTGCATCATCAACACCACCGCGCCATCGCCTTCGCTAGCGGCCTTGTCCTTGAACAGTTTGTCTGTCTTGGCCCCCCAAGGTGCCCTCTGGGTCAAAACCTTGATGCTCTTGGGCGACATCGACGCGTAATCTTCGCCATCGAACTCGACCAAGGTATAGACCTGGCGAGCGCTAGGTTGGTTGAGCCAATGGTCGTAAACCGCTTTGCCTATCTGTTTCGATGCATAGTCGGTGGTACCCAGGTCACATTGCAGCGTATCGGTCCGGGCATCTGAAAGCGCCAGCACCAATTGGGTATACTGCCCGCTCACGCTTTGCTGCAGTTTCAGCTCTATGTGCGCGCTGACCGCATAGCGCATGGCCTCATTCACACTGTGAGCCCGCAACAGTACAGGCGGGCTGCCCGGCAAATAAGCATGCTGAATGTAATCGCCCGAGAGCAGGGTCATTCGCACGGTCGTGACGGCCGACAGCAAGTTGGCCTCTTCGAAATACAGCTGTGGCGGGCCAAATACCAGGTTGCGAAACTCGCCACGCAACTGGCCGCCCTCGTCCAGGTCAAACGCCATGCTCATGGGTTCGATGAACGTTTGATTGGTATAGCTTTGTAGCCACTGGTCCGACAATAACTGGTTGATCTGATCTCGCCCCACTTGGGCAATAGCAGACCAACCCGCCATGACCGTGCCGCCAGCCAGCTGCTGGAGTATCTGTTCTTTAGTAAGGTTTGTCACGACCAATCCCTCGCTTCATCGAGCCTGTTCAGCCCTGCAAATAAATTCAAGCGGCCCGCTTTAAGTGGCCGTTCCTTCACTGTTTCAACACGGCAAATAACCGAGCGCATCCCGACAACGCTCACCTTCATACCTTGAGCGTCAGGTCTAGTTTCGGAAAGTCCGTCCATTGGACGCCATCGAAACTGACACTGGCCCAAACCAAAAATTTTTGGTCCGGCTGTAGCTTGCTCAACAGCTCATGAGTCAGTAAATCGTCTACACCCTCTTTCACCTGCAACTCGGTAACCGGCACCTGATCGCGCAACACTTCCGTTACCGGTACCGACCCAGCCCCTATACCACTAAGGTGAATGCTCAGTAGCTGGTCTTTCTTGATAAATAACCAGGGTTCCAACTTCAGCCTGCCACCCGCGGGCACCAACACCAGCTCTTCATCGGCGTTTGCATCCGGGCAATCAATACGTTCATACCGTGTTTCATCCACCGGCAACACCAGCAACTTCACCGCTTTACTATCCCAATGAAGCCCTGTATTCGTTTCCACTATCCGATAAAAAACTTCGAACCGCTTGGACGGCGTGACACCCATATTGGCCGGGACAAACTCGGCAGGCACGTTGAATACCAACGGGCCTTCCGCATCTGGGTATTGAATGATTGTTCGGCCACCGTTCGGGTCGCCTTGCCAGTGCACTTCAACGTGTTCATCCGGGCGCAGATCGGCTTCGCTGGGGATGAGGACGTAGGCCCCATTTCTCCTGATATCCCAGGCATTAATATTATATTCATCTGCCGCACCGGCATTTGTGCTGCCCCTGACAGTAGGCATGGGAGGCACTGCGCGAGGCGCCGTCACGTCTAGTGGCACTGCGTCTGACGTCAACGAGGCGCCTTCACGCGCGTACTGGTAAAAAACCTGTACCGCCCCCAGGCTGGCAAGTAACAGTGCCGGTTCGATCAGCAGGGAAAATCGCCCGGCGACCAGGCTGCTTTCATCCAGACGAATAACTTGCACGCTGGCTTCGCCCGACGGCAACACCCAGGCCAGCAGCAAATAGTCACCTACGGCAGGCTGCGGATAACCGTCGATGATAATCGGTAAACCGTCTGGGTAGTTGCCAGGATCAATTTCGCTACCACCACCATTGCCCACCTTAGGTGCAGGCAACAGTGTACCCGTGTCCTCTGCGTCGCTGATCAAGAACGTTTGCGTACGCGAGGGGGCAAGTTCGCGACCGTCCTTGAGTTTAACGGTATAACTCATTTCAAGACGCCCACCCACATCGACTGTATTCAGGTCCGATTTGGGTATCAACCATTCCAACGGCTCACCGTTGAACTTCTGTTCCGGGCGCAACGGCTTTTCCAGCTTTGACAACTCTTGCCCCGCACTTCTGAAGCGTCGAACTGTCAATGTAACCTGATCACCGTCCTGAATGGCCTGGTAAGCAGCCGCCACCACGTGGGCATGCTGCTGCAACTTATCTTTATTGATCTTCAAACCGTGCGATTGCAGTACGTGCACCACCGGTAGTCTACTGGGACCACGCAAACCCACATAACAGAACTGCCGCATAGACTCTGGCGCTGTCACATCATTAACCTGGTACGACAGGAACGCATAACCGCCACTGGCATTCGTCACGGTCCGATTATCTATGTTTAAAACTACATTATCCGGGTCTTGTACCAGGGTGACCTCCCTGACCAAGTCAAATGGGACACCCTCCCGATCCACCCCTAACCAATTGGAATAAACACGGTCTCCGAGACTCAGCCCTGCCCCTCGAATAACGGCGCTGAGGCTGTCGCTACCCAAGCGGTCCAGGTCCACTTCAAGGCTCTGCGTCAACCCTTCAATGACCGGCTTGGGATGGATGAAAGTTGCGCCCTCCCCCACGCTGCCGATCGCGCAGTTTTCCGTTTTTGAAATCATTGCTCTTACTCCATATCAGGCTTGCCGGAACCAAGTTTTACGCCTGCAACCGGTGCTCGACCACTGGCAAAAATACTAGGCCCAAGCCCGTGCCCGGCGGCACTGCACGTCTTGGCTGGGCCTGCGCCCTACCTGTTATTTATGCCAGGTGCCAACCGAATCCAGCTGTTTTAGCCTGAGCGTTACCGGGCCATCCCTGCGAGGAGTGGCCTGCTAATCAGCAGCTTGATCAATAAACAACGGAGTTCGACCATGATAAATACAACACGGGGAAGCCGTACCCACCGCGCCCCATCCCCGCCTCTTCTCTTGACGTTAACGTTCATTTTTTGTGGCTTAATTACCCCCTATGCCAGCGCAGGTACAATTACCCTGATTTCAGCGCCAACCGGAGACTTTGGAGAACGCCGTTGCACCACTGATATCCCCCCAGCCGGTGCAGGAAAAACATTAAAACTCTCCGTGGCGGAGCGCGGGGGGATAGGCGTGGGTAATTGCTATGACATCAAGCCCAGCGATATCGTGATGCACGATATTCCCTCCTCCGCAGAAATCCTGCTGACCGATGATTGGTTGTGCGACACGAAATTAGACGATACGTTTTACACAGAGGACGACCCCGAAGATAACAAAAGCTTCGTTATCCGACTGGAGACGACGCGCAATCCCTCGCAACTCCCTGAAATTGGCATTGACCGCCTGACAGAGTTCGAGGTAGGCAAATACATTGACTACACCAACGATGCCGGCGAAAAACCTGTCGGTTTCAAACTGGCCGCCAAAACCCACAATGACGCAGGAAGAATCACTAGGAAACTGAGTTGCCTGCAAATAAACATTTCCGAAGACTCCAACACACCAACACTCACGCCTGTGCCCTTGGGCGAAAAGACGACCACCACGATAGAAAAAGAACACGACCACGAGTTTGATTGCGCAAGCGACGAAGTCATGGTCGGCCGTGCGCACAGTGGCGATGAACACGGTGATCATAAAGATGACTGGACGAAATACACCTGCCAGACCGTGAAAGGCGATGGGAAGGTGAAGATTGTGATTAAACAGGATTATACCGCCGCCAGGATCTCTGAATGTGGCAGGCGCAAACCTGAAAGCACGAGCGAAAAACAGCCCGACAAAAGCTGTACAGAAGCCGTTACTTACAACAAAGATAAGGTCGACCCCATTTACTTCACGTGCCCGACGGACAGCGTGATGGTCGGGCGCGGCCATAAAGGCGATGAAACTGGGTACACCACCTACCGCTGCGCCACGCTTTACAAAGACACGGAAGCTGTCGAAAACAAAATGATCGTCGTACCCGGTGATTGGGAGAAGGAAGTCAAGGAGTCAAATTCCGATTTCACCTGTGGCCTTGGCAAAGTCATGATCGGCCGCGCGCACAAGTCCGACGAAAATGGCCCTACCAAATACCGCTGCGGCCAGCTGTTCTACCCAACCAACCCGACAACGCAGGTGACCCCATGAGCAGCATGGCCGCGCACTCCAATGCCAATAACTTCGCCGTCGAAAAGCGTGTCGACCCACGTACCGGCCAATATGGGCTGAGCATCGCGATTCCTGAATTGGTTGCCGACAGCGGCGCCGGTGCCAGTTTCTCGCTAAACCTGGCCTACAACTCAATGGCCGCGGGCGATGTCGGGTATGGCGAAGGATGGGATTTGAACCTTTCCCGCTTTGTCGAGCATGCCTACCCTGAAGGCGGTGGCGCCCTGTCGCTGTTTACCGGCGAACAGTTCACCGTGGACGGCATCGAGAGCATCAGCGAGAAAAAACTCGATACCTTCCACTTCCACAAGGATGGCGAAGGGCGCTTCCGCGTCGTGCACCGTAGCGGCGTGGTCGAAATACTCGAAGAGATGGGCGCGGGCGCACAGCGTGCAGCCTTGCCGACGCGCATCTACGCACCCTCCGGGCACTGGCTCGAACTCACCTACGCAAGTAACTCGGTTACCCCGGGTTGGTTTTGCTTGACGCACGTACACAGCGGGCATCCCGATGGCGCAGGTAAAGGCCGCCTGTTGCTGCAGGTAACCTACGGCGGCACGACTGAGTTCACCCTGTACCCTGGCGCCGATGATGTGCAAGCCAGCCAGGTACTGAAGTTCAAGGGGCGACAACTGCAGAATGTGGTACTGCCCGACCAGACTCAGTGGCAATTCGACTACCAGACCGTGCATGGGCAGACCTGCGTGACCAAAGTGGTTTCGCCCACAGGCGCCGTGGAGCACATCGAATACGGCATCGACGGGGATCCTGGCCATGCATTGCCGGGCGTCGACAAGAAGCTGCCACGGGTCAAACGCCATCGCGTTCAGCCAGGGCAAGGCCAGCCGGAAATGCGCACGGACTATGACTACTCCACTGAAAACTTCATGGGTAATGGCAGCACCATTACCTGGCGCAACAACGGGCGCGACAATTTGTACGACGTTGTCGACCCAGGCTACAGCTATTGGTGCAAGACCACCCAGCGTTGCCCGGGCCAGGCTGACCGCACCGTCACCACCCACTACGACCGCTTCCACCGCAGCACCCAGGAAACCCGCGCTCAGGGCAAACAGGTCACCCGAACCCAAATCGTCTATCACGGCGAGTTGGGCGACCCCTTCAGCAAACAGCCGCCCATTTACCTGATGGCGAATACGGTAACGACCTCTTGGGAAATGGAGGACGATGCCAACAAAAAGCGCTTTGAAACCATCACCACCGAATACGATCGAGAGGGTAACCTCACCAAGGAAATTCAGCAGGATGGCGGGTACACCGTGCTGGAGTACTACGACGCCAACGGCGAACCTGGCAAATGCCCCGCTGATCCGAACGGCTTCAAGAAGCATGTAAAAAGCCAGACGGTCTACCCGAGCACGCTTGCCAACGTGGTAGAAGGCGCCACCGTGCTACGCACCGATTTTACCTATGGTGCGCTGGGGACCCTGCAGGGTCGCATCGACCTGCCCGAACACGGCGAAATCGCCTCGACATGGCTGGTCATCGAACAGGAAGTGCTGACGGACGCCGCCAACCCGCAGGCCCTGCGCGCCCTTAGCACGGTCAAACGGACCTACCTCAGCAGCCCCAGCAATGCTCACTACCACGGCCGCATGAGCAAACGTGAAACTACACTGCATGCCGAGCATGATGGGACGAAGCTGGGTAAAGTGCTGGCCGACACCACCACAACGCTTGAGTGGAAGTTCAGCCTCTCCTCGCACAAGGCGCTGGGCGATGTCCTGCAGACCACCCAGACGACCATCGGGCATAACCTGAGCCAGAAGGTTTCTAAACAGAGCCAGCATCCGCTGACAGGCCAGGTGCTGGAAAACCTCGACATTCACGACACGGTCACGCGCTTCAGCTATGACACAAGCAATCGGCTGACCAGCGAAACCTCCGCACCGGACGATGACGAAAAGCGCGCCACTGTCCGCTATCGCTATGCCGTGTCGGCTGAGCAGAACCTTCAGGAAACCGAAGACAACCTGGGCGTAATCAGCCGCGTGTTGTTCGACGGCCTCAACCGCATCATCAAGGAAGAGCGGGTATGCGAGGCGGTGGCCTCGAAGGCCAGGCAACAACAGACGTATCAGGTTTATTCCGCCGCTTACAACGCCTTCGGCCAGCTGGAAAACGAAACCACCTACGACCAACTGCCCGACCGCGAACTGGCCTTGACCAGCCAGCATCGATACGACAACTGGGGTAACCGTTGCGCTACCGTGCGCCCGGACGGGGTGACCGTGTTCACCGACCGCTCCCCGTTCGGCGCCGAGGGGGATATCGTCACCACCTGGGAGGAGTACCCGGACCAACCCGGTGTGCGAAATAGCCAGAGCACCACCTCCTTCAATCGCTTCGACAAACCAGAACAGGTGCAAACGCTGGATGAGCACGGTGCCTCGGCATCGACACGCGCCTACAGCTATGACGGCTTTGGCCGCAGCGTCGCAGAAACCTATACCTTCGGCGTGCCGGCAAGCGGCAAGCACACCGCACGTGCCGAACACAAACGCACCACCGGTTACAGGTACGACATCTGGGGGCGCATGCAGCGCACCGATCGCGCGGACGGCTCGGCGTTGAGCCGGGAGTTTGCCCACCACAGCACCGATGAACTGGCGACCACCCTGCTGCTGCACCCGCAACGCAACGATGAAGGGCGTTCGGTGTGTGGACGCGAGTTCGACGATATCGACCGCCTGGTCAAAGTGACCGTTGGCCCCCACCAGGAAACGCGCGAGTACAGCGGCTCACAGTTGCTGCCAGAGAAGCGAATCATGGGCTCTGGCCGCACGTTCAACTACGAGTACGACCTGGCGGTCGGCACCGCGCCAACACGTATCACTGCGGGGAAAAACCAGAAGCCTTCCAGCTTCAAGTACAGCATGGCCTCCGCAGCCATTACCGAAGCGCAGAACGAGCAAGGTACACGCAGCTACAGCTACACCGACCAGGGTTACCTGCTGAGTGAAAGCTGGGCAGACAAACAATCGGGCGATGTCTACACGCGCGACTTCGTCTATTCGTTGCAAGGGCGCATGCTGACGTGCAGCGACAGCGACAACAGCCGAAAAGCATACGAATACGATGAACTTGGCAGGCTGCACTCGATCACCCAAGGCACGCTGCAAGCGGTATTCACTTACAACAGTGCAGGCCTGTTGCATACCACGCTGACCACCAACAACGCCGAGGCCGCCAACCCGCAGAAACTGCTGTGCACCCAGGCCTATGACCACCGCGGCCGGGAAACGTCGCGCACCCTCAAGCTGAGCCGGCTTGACACCACCCTCGATGAGCGCGCGCTCGAACAAGTGTGGCGCGACGACAACATGCTGCACAGCCGCACGCTGATCAAAGCCGGTACGGCGGTGCTGACGGAGCGCTTTGATTACGATGACCGTGACCGCTTGTACAACCACAGGTGTGAAGGCAGCGCGCTGCCTACCAACAGCAAGGGCCGTGCAATCACCAACCAGGCGTTTGAGTTCGACGCGTACGACAATATCTACTTTTGCCTCAGCGAGTTCGCGGATGGCGAAGTCGACGAAGCGTTCTACGAATACTTCGAAGATTCACCGTTCCAGCTGAAAAGCGTAAGCCATACGCTGACAGCCGATTACCCCGCTTTGGTGAAGTTCAGCGAGGACGATTACGACGCCGATGGCAACATGCTCAAGGACGAGCAGGGCAACCGCCTGGTGTACGACGAGGATACCGGCCAACTGGCCAGCGCTGCGGCACCGGGCGGCACGGCCCTGGCCAACTTCCGCTATGACGGCCACGGGCAACTGCTGGGCGTGCGCCACGGTGCGCAGGCCGAGGAGCAACGGCGTTACGAGGGCTATCGGGTCAGCAGCACCTTGCGCGATGGCTTGCTCACCGAGTACCTGTTTGCAGGCGACTCCCCGCTGGGGCTGCAACAGTCGGGCAAAAGCAACGAGACACGCCTGTACATGGCCAGCAACAACAACAGCGTCATCGGCGAATGCGCGGCCAATGATGAGGTGCATGAAGCCAACTACAGCGCCTATGGGGAGGTGCAGGAAGGCAAGCTGCTGGGCCTGCTGGGCTTCAATGCCGAAGCGCGCGAGCAGGCACTGGGCTGGTACCTGCTGGGGCGCGGCTACCGTGCCTACAACCCCAGCCTGATGCGCTTCCATAGCCCGGATAACCTGGACCCTGAACTGGCGGGCATCAACCCGTACGTGTACTGCCTGGGCAACCCGGTCATGTGGCAGGACCCTACCGGGCATTACAGCCGCGGCTGGGGCTCGAACGATGACCCGGTGAAAGAGAAGCAGAAGCGCGGGGCTGAGTTCTGGCTGAACATTGGCGTTTTGGTAATGAACATAGGCTTGACCATTGGCTTCGCCGTGATGACCGCAGGTGCCGCCACCCCGCTCGTCATTGGCGTACTGGCGGTAGGTATCACCGCAACGCTTGCATCGGCGGCTACACAGGTTGCCGCGGAGTTTGTGAAAGACCCGGAAAAGAAAAAGAAATTGGGCATCGCGTCTATGTCACTGTCCATCATCGGCACGATGACGTTGACGGCAGGGATGGTCAAGGCAGGGTTCGACAAACGTGCTGCGGCCAGGAGGCAAAGCGTTGCCGAAGTGGGGGATGCTGGGGGTGCCGGTGACGGGGGCCTACGGCGTAACAGCACAAGGAGCAACGGGGCCCAAACAGATGACATTTCACCAGTAGAGGACAATTTGCCAGCGGACATAAATCAGCCGTCTGCGCGCTCATCGAGCGCGGATCGTAATCCACCTCCAGCTCCAGCTTTGCCACAACGTGCCGTACCTGAACCAACCCCTGACTACGACACATCACCACGTGGCTCATTGATCACGGTTGAGCTGGAGCAAACGGACATCATGGGTGTTCCCTTGGCTCCAATTAGTAGCTCCAGACTTCTCAGGGTCACCGGGACTAGGGTGAAATCAGCCATTCCAGGAGGGGCACGTACTAACTCCTTCGCTACTCCAGAAGCTGCCCAGGCGTTTGCTAACACGCTTCAAAAATAACTAGCGCCAACAGGTTCGGCGCTGCAGATATCATCTGCAGCGCCGTTCTTCTTACGGGTTTTTGTGTTTCACCATCCTGACCCAAAAACACATCGACTTATCCCCTCCCCCCCCAGACTAGCCCTACAGTCCTCCCCCAACTTTCTCCTTATCTTTCCGCCCCACCAAGCGACCGCCTCATTCCAACCCCAAACGCCTCGCTTGTCACCGCCAGCACCGCCTAACCGCCGCGCTCCAATGTCCAAACCAGGCATCTGTCATGCTCAAGCCCTTCAAACACCAGCAGGCGCTGTCACGCCTGCGCTTTTCCACCCTTCCCGCTCTCAGCGCAAGCCTGCTGAGCATGCCGGCCCTGGCCGCCCCCGCCGACCTGCAGTTCGAGCCCGGCTTCATTCGCCAAAGCCCAGGCCAACCCGCCGATGCCGGCGCCCTCGCGCTGCGTGCCCTGGCCGAGCAGCGCCCACTCGCCGCCGGCCGCTACAGCCTGGAGCTGTACCTGAACCTCAGCCCCTTGGGCAAACGGGACATCACCCTCGACGACAGCCGCGATGGGCAAACCCTGGCGCCATGCCTGAGTGCCGATCTGCTGGATGAAATCGGTGTGCGCGAACAACACCTGGGCGCCAGGCAACCCGGCGATGAAGGCCACTGTATCGACCTGCCCACGCAACTGGCCGGCGCCAGTGCCGACCTGGATGCGGGCAAGTTGCGCCTGAACCTGTCGATACCACAGTCCTACCTGCGCCGCGATACCAGCGGCGCCATTGCCGAGCACCACTGGGACGAAGGCATAAACGCCGCCTTCGTCAATTACCAGGCCTCGGCCCAGCACAGCAACCGCCGCGGTAACGGCACCCACAACAGCCATGACCTGTACCTGAACAGCGGCGTCAACCTGTACGGCTGGCGTCTGCGCAGCCAGCAGGCGCTGCGCGAAAACCGGCAGGGCGAGCTGCGCTGGACGCGCACCAATACCTATGCCCAACGCGACCTGCCGGCACGCTGGGGTACCCTCACCCTCGGCGAAACCTTTACTCAAGGCGAGGTGTTCCGCAGCTTGCCGTTCAAAGGCGTGAAACTGGCCTCCGACACCGAGATGCTGCCAGACGCCATGCAAAATTACGCCCCCGTGTTGCGCGGCGTGGCGCAAACCTACGCCAAGCTTGAGGTGCTGCAGAACGGTTACCCACTCTATTCCACCTTCGTCGCCCCTGGCCCATACGAAATCGACGACCTGGCCGTGGGCGCCAGCAGCGGTGAGCTGGAAGTGGTTCTGACCGAAGCCGATGGCCAGGTGCGCAACTTCATCCAACCCTACTCCACCCTGGGCAACCTGATGCGCGCAGGCGTGTGGCGCTACGACCTGGCCCTGGGCCGCTACCACGGCGCATACGAGGCCGACACCCCCGCGTTGTGGCAAGGCACGCTGGCCCGCGGCATGGGGTGGGAAAGCACGCTGTACGCTGGCGTGCTCGGGGGTGACTACTACCGCGCCGCCACCCTGGGCCTTGCGCGCGACTTCGGGGCGTTTGGCGCGCTATCGCTGGACGCCACCCAGGCCACCAGCGACCTTGGCCCAGCACTGGGCCAAGTGCAAGGCAACAGTTTTTCGGCCCGCTACGGCAAGGCCTTCGACAGCGGAACCAACCTGCGCTTCGCCGGCTATCGCTATTCCACTGTCGGCTACCGCGACTATGACGAGGTGGTGCAGCAACGCAACGCCTCCGATCACTACCTGGGCAACCGCCGCAGCCGGCTGGAAGCCTCGGTGTACCAGCACTTCGGCAGCGCCGGCAGCCTCAGCCTGACCCTGTCGCAGGACGACTACTGGCACAACAGCCTGCAACGGCGCCAGTACCAGGCGCAATACAACACGCAGCTACCGCACAATATCAGCCTCAACCTGTTCGCCTCGCAGTCGCTCAATTCGTCGCGCCACAACGACCGCATCATCGGCCTGAGCCTAAGCCTGCCCCTGGACTTCAAGCACGCCTCCAGCGCGACCTTCGACATGCAGCACAGCGCTGGCAAGCACAGCGAACGCGCCAGCCTCAGTGGCCACTTCGATGACCGGCGCCTGAACTACCGCGCCACGCTGGCCAACGACACCCAGCAAAGTGGCAGCCTGTCGCTGGCCTACCAGGGCAGCCATGCCAACTACGGCATGGGTTACAGCGAGTCCGCCGATTACCGCAACCTATCGCTGAGCAGCAGCGGTGCCCTGCTGGCGCACGGCGGCGGCATGCTGCTGGCGCCGTTCATGGGTGAAACCAATGCCGTGGTGCATGTGCCGGGCATCGAAGGGGTTGGCGTGGGCCAGGCACAACAGGGCAAGACCAACCCTGCGGGCTATGCACTGGCACCGTACATGCGCCCCTATCGGGCCAACCAGCTGGTACTGCAACTGGACCAGCTCGACCCGGAAATCGAAATCGACAACGGCACCACGCAGGTGGTGCCACGCCGCGGCGCCGTGGTGCTCGCCAAGTTCCCGGCGCGCCGGGTCAACCGCCTGGTACTGACCCTGTTGCAAGCAGACGACCGCCCCCTGCCCTTCGGCGCACAGGTCAGCGATGCCCAGGGCCAGGTATTGGCCGTGGTCGGCCAAGGCGGCCAGGCACTGGTCGCCACCCACCTCGAGCAGCAGCAACTGCTGGCCAGGTGGACGGCGGGCAGCGAGCAGCAATGCCGCTTCGATATCACCCCCGCCACCTTGCCGCTTGAACAAGGCTATCGCCTGCAAACCTTGCGCTGCGAAGCTTCTTCCGACTGGAACCGCCAATGAACGCCACCCATCGCCTCACCCTGCTATCCACCTTGCTGCTGGTCAGCCTGCCCTTCATTCACCTGCCGGCTGCCCACGCTGCGTCAGGCTGCGTCATCAACAATGGCCCAGGCCCTGCCACCTTCACGGCAGATTTCCAGAATGTGTGGGTGCCCAGGGACTTGCCGATCGGCGACCAAATCACTCGACTGCGGGTTCCCGTGACCTCCGACCCGGCAAACAGGGCTGTCTCTTGTCACAACAGCTCCGATCGCCTTCTGGAAGCGCAAGCCGACTACACCGCGCCGTTTGCCTACGATGTGCCAGTGCGACTTGGCAGCGGGCGCTTCGCCAATAGCATCATCAGAACCCGGACCCCGGGGGTTGGTGCCGTCATCGAACTGGGCCACCCGTTCAGCGGCGGGGCACCCAATACGTTCAGCTCAAGCACGGGCGACACCTTCCTGCCTTACCGCGGCACCAACATGGCCAGCATGGCCATCCCGATCCTGATCGGTCCGATCAGCATGACCGTCACACTGGTCAAGATCGGGGCCATGGCGCCCGGGCCAGTCTTGCTGGATGAAGAAGTAGCCCGTGGCAGCACCTCAGATCAGCCTGACGCCTTCCGCCTGCGAATCAGCGGCAACCTGAACCAGGCACAGTGCACATTGAAAAGCGATGCGGTCAGTGCCGACCCGGTCGATCTGGGCAGCCATACCGTGGCGGACTTCCCGGGCAGGGGCAGCACCACGACCAGCATGCCGTTCCATATCACCCTGAGTGACTGCGAGGACGACCCCAACTCAAGTACCGCTACGGCCTATATCTACCTGACAGGCACCGATGGCTCGGCCGCCATCGACCCTAAACTGGGCCTGTTCAGCTTGGGCAACGGTTCGACGGCGACCGGTATTGGCATCCAGATAACCGATGACAGTGGTGTTCCCGTGCCATTGGCAGAGCACGTATCGACCAACCAGAGGCTTCAGCTGCCTGTAACCCGCCTGCCTTATCGTGCGCACTTCTACCAGACGAACGATCGGGTGACCCCTGGCGTGGCAAAGGGCGCGCTCGATTTCACCATCAGTTATCGCTGAGTGCAGCCCTGCCCTGCGCGAACGCGATGTTCGCACAGGCGGGGCGCAAAAATCAGGCACGCAAAAACGCAAAAAGGAACCCGAAGGTTCCTTTTTGCGTTACATGTTTGGAGCGGGAAACGAGACTCGAACTCGCGACCCCGACCTTGGCAAGGTCGTGCTCTACCAACTGAGCTATTCCCGCATTGTGAAACTTTACCGCTACGGCGTGAAGCGCCATCAAGACCTTCACCACCACTGCACCGCATAGACGCCACAGTATTTAAACTGGAGCGGGAAACGAGACTCGAACTCGCGACCCCGACCTTGGCAAGGTCGTGCTCTACCAACTGAGCTATTCCCGCAAATGGCGTCCCCTAGGGGACTCGAACCCCTGTTACCGCCGTGAAAGGGC
>Ga0207655_1000575_pt1 | contig 45532 bp, 35 predicted proteins | sample KBSM44metaG_FD_184398 | JGI IMG/M metagenome (GOLD analysis project Ga0207655, IMG submission 184398) | Miscanthus rhizosphere microbial communities from Kellogg Biological Station, Michigan, USA - KBS M4-4 metaG (SPAdes) (version 2) | ecosystem: Host-associated > Plants > Roots > Rhizosphere >...
ATGGTAAAGAAACTCGTCATATCGATGGCAAAGACTACGTGCTTGAATATCCAATTAAAGCAGACTTTGCACTGATTAAAGCACATCAAGGCGACCGTTGGGGCAACTTGGTTTATAACAAATCAGCACGTAACTTTGGTCCAATCATGGCGATGGCAGCAGATGTCACCATTGCACAGGTTTCAGAGGTGGTTGAATTAGGTCAGCTCGATCCTGAGCATATTATTACCCCAGGAATTTTTGTTCAGCATGTGGTTGCAGTTGATGCAACCAATGGTAATGGAGAATAACAATGAGCTACCAAAAATTAAGCCGTGACCAAATTGCTGAACGTGTTGCCCAAGATATTCCCGATGGTGCTTATGTCAATTTAGGCATTGGTTTACCGACCAAGATTTCAAAATATCTGCCAACAGACAAAGATGTATTTCTACATTCTGAAAATGGTTTATTGGCTTTTGGTCCTCCACCTGCCAAAGGTGAAGAAGATCCTGAGCTGATTAATGCTGGCAAGGAATATGTGACTATGCTAACGGGTGGCTCGTTTTTCCATCACGGTGATTCCTTTGCCATGATGCGTGGTGGACATCTAGATATTGCTGTATTGGGTGCATTCCAAGTGGCAGCCAATGGTGATCTTGCCAACTGGCATACCGGTGCGCCAGATGCGATTCCTGCGGTGGGTGGTGCAATGGATTTGGCTGTAGGGGCTAAGAAAGTCTTTATCACCACCGATCATGTGACCAAGCAAGGTGAACCGAAGATTGTTGAAGAGCTGAGCTATCCAGTGACAGGTAAGCATTGTGTTGATCGTATCTATACTGACTTATGCGTGATTGATGTGACCACAGATGGCTTAAAAGTGCTTGAAAAAGTTGCAGGTCTGAGCTTTGAAGAATTACAGGCTTTGACGGGCGCTCAATTGATTGATGCGACACAGGGATAATAAATCCCTCCCTACCTCCCTTTTTTAAAGGGAGGGGTTCTTCTCTTTCATTAAGATAAGAGAGAAAGTCCCCCTTTGAAAAAGGTGAGAAGCACTGCTTCGCAAGGGGGGAGGATTAAAAGGAAAAACACATGAAAAACGCTTACATCATAGATGCCATCCGTACCCCATTTGGTCGTTATGCCGGTGGTCTTGCGCCAATACGTGCAGATGATCTTGGTGCTATTCCAATTCAAGCATTGATACAACGTAATCCAACGGTAGATTGGCAGCAAGTTGATGATGTGATTTATGGCTGTGCCAATCAGGCCGGTGAAGATAATCGTAATGTTGGACGTATGTCAGCATTATTGGCGGGTGTGCCATACCAAGTGCCAGCAACCACTGTCAACCGTTTATGTGGATCATCACTGGATGCGATTGCCATGGCAGCTCGTGCCATTAAAGCCAATGAAGCAGATTTAATCATTGCGGGTGGTGTAGAAAGCATGAGCCGTGCGCCCTATGTGATGGGTAAATCGGACAGTACTTTTGGACGTAGTCAAAAGATTGAAGACACCACCATGGGCTGGCGCTTTATCAATCCAAAACTCAAAGAATTGTATGGTGTGGACAGCATGCCACAAACTGCTGAAAACGTGGCAGAACAATTCAATATTAACCGTGCGGATCAAGATCAGTTTGCACTAAACAGCCAACGACGTACCGCAGCAGCACAAGCTCAAGGCTTTTTCCAAAATGAGATTGTGCCTGTCACTATTCCACAACGTAAAGGCGATGCTGTGCTTGTGGATACCGATGAACACCCACGTGCATCAACCACTTTAGCTGCGCTGATAAAACTTAAAGGTGTGGTCAAAGCTGATGGCACGGTCACGGCGGGAAATGCATCAGGGATTAATGATGGTGCAGCAGCCTTATTGATCGCTTCAGACGAAGCCGTAGAAAAATACCAATTAAAACCACGTGGCAAAATTATTGCAGCAACCACTGTGGGTGTTGAACCAAGAATTATGGGCTTTGCACCTGCGCCTGCGATTAAGAAACTGCTTAAACAAGCCGATCTTAGTTTAGCGCAAATGGAAGTGATTGAACTGAATGAAGCTTTTGCTGCCCAAGCTTTGGCGGTAACCCGTGATTTAGGTTTGGCAGATGATGATGCACGTGTCAATCCTAATGGTGGGGCGATTGCTTTAGGTCATCCTTTGGGTGCATCAGGTGCCAGACTGGTGACCACTGCCTTAAATCAACTTGAACAAATCAAGGGTGAATATGCCCTATGTTCAATGTGTATTGGGGTAGGTCAGGGTATTGCATTAATTATTCAACGTGTTGAGTGAGGTATCTGATGAGCCAGTTATACGCCAGCTTATTTTATCAGCCTGATGTCACAGCAATCTTTAGCGATCATGCCTTATTGGCTTATATGATCCAAGCCGAAGTGGCTTTGGCAAAAGCACAGGCGCAAGTGGGTGTGATTCCACCATCCGCTGCCAGCATCATTGAACAAGTTGGACAACAGGCCTTAGCAAAAATTGATTTTGAAGCATTGGCAACTGCCACAGCACTTGCGGGAAATATTGCGATTCCTTTCGTAAAGCAATTTACTGCGATTGTAAAACAACACGATGAAGACACAGCGCGTTATGTGCATTGGGGCGCAACCAGCCAAGATATTATTGATACAGCCACGATTCTGCAATGCCGTGATGCCTTGGGGCTGATCGAAAAACAAGTACAACAGGCGTATCAAGTTTCATTAGACCAAGCACAACAGTATCGTGATCAAGTTATGATCGGTCGTACATGGTTACAACAAGCTTTACCGATCACCTTAGGGCATAAGTTTGCACGTTGGGCTGCGGCATTTAAACGTGATCTTGATCGTCTAAGCGAGATGAAAAGCCGCGTTCTTACCGCTCAACTCGGTGGGGCCGTGGGTTCATTGGCATCATTACAAGACCAAGGTTCCGCGGTGGTTAAAGCCTATGCTGCGGCATTGAATTTAACCTCTCCTGAGTGTACATGGCACGGTGAGCGTGACCGTATCGTTGAAATTGCCAGTGTACTTGCCCTGATCGTCGGTAATGTTGGCAAGATGGCAAAAGACTGGTCTTTGCTGATGCAAACTGAAATTGCTGAAGTCTTTGAACCCACTGCAAAAGGTCGTGGTGGCTCATCCACCATGCCACATAAACGTAATCCAGTTGCAGCAGCTTGCGTACTTGCAGCAGCCAACCGTGTTCCTGCATTAATGGCAAGTGTCTACCAAAATATGCTGCAAGAACATGAACGTGCTTTAGGCACTTGGCATGCAGAATGGTTAGTGATTCCTGAAATTTTCCAGTTATGCGCAGGTGCTTTAGAACGCACTACGGATGTGCTTGAACATATGCAAGTCGATGCACAAGCCATGCAACGTAACCTTGAGTGTACTCATGGCTTGATCATGGCAGAAGCAGCAATGATGGCACTGGCACCCAAAATTGGACGCTTAAATGCGCATCATTTGGTTGAGCAAGCTTGCCAGCAAGCCATCGCACAGCAGCAGCATTTAAAAACGGTATTGTCCGCAATGGCTGAGGTGAATGTCCATCTAAGTGCACAGGCATTAGATGAGATTTTTAAACCAGCCGCTTACTTGGGCAATATTCAGGCACAAATTGATGCCGTACTACAAGCAGCACAAGGAGTGTCTAAATCATGAAAGTCAGTATGAAAATTAAAAATCGTCAAGGACAGCAACTTGCCGTTCAAATCCAAGGCGTAAAAAATGCACCCGTGATTATATTTTCTAACTCACTTGGAACAGATCATGGGATGTGGCAAGCGCAAGTAGATGCTTTGGCACAACACTATCAGATCATTACTTATGATACTCGTGGGCATGGTGCAAGTGATTTGATTGCCAACAGTACGCTGCAAAACTTTGCCGACGATGTGATTGATATCTTAGATACATGGCATATTGAAAAAGCACATTTTTGTGGAATTTCAATGGGTGGCATCACTGCACTCACACTGGCTATTCAATACCCTGAACGCTTTTATAGCATCACTGTGGCAAACTCAGCCGCGAAAATTGGTACAGCTGAAGCATGGAATAGTCGTGCTGATAGCGTAGAGCAAGATGGGCTGGCTGAAATTGTTAAAACCACACATACCCGTTGGTTTAGTGGGCATTTTGATTATGCACATGATGTGCTTGCTCAAAAAACCATACAAAGTTTAGCGGTGACACCTGCACAAGGCTATGCCAATGCCTGTCGAGCTTTGGCAGATGCTGATGTTCGAGATCAGCTCAATCAAATTCAAATCCCAACTTTAATTATCGCAGGTCAATATGACCCTGTAACGACGGTTCAAGATGCAGAATTTATGCATCAATCCATTCCAATGAGTCAACTTGAAATCTTGGCAGCGTCTCATTTGTCCAATATTGAACAACCACAAGTGTTTAGTCAGGCATTGTCTAAGTTTATTCAGAACATATAACCGTCTAGGGTTAGAAAGGAATTCGCCTACAAGGAGGCAACTATGGCACAGGAATTTGCTGCCCCAAAAAACAGTATGGATGCTCAGGCACTCATTAATGATGCACCGATCAGCAAGTATCAATGGATGATTGCAATCATTTGTTTTCTGATTGTATTTGTTGATGGAATCGATACGGCTGCAATGGGCTTTATTGCACCAGCTCTGGCACAGGATTGGGGGATTGATCGCTCTCAACTTGGGCCTGTGATGAGTGCAGCACTGGGTGGAATGATCATTGGTGCATTGGTTTCAGGACCTACTGCGGATCGTTTTGGACGCAAGATTGTATTAACTATTTCAATGTTGATCTTTGGTGGCTTTACCTTGGCATCAGCTTATGCGCCAAACTTAGACAGTTTGGTTGTACTGCGCTTTTTAACTGGTATTGGCCTAGGCGCAGCAATGCCAAATGCCACCACATTGTTTTCAGAATACTGCCCGAATCGTGTTCGTTCACTGCTCGTGACTTGTATGTTTTGTGGCTATAACTTGGGTATGGCAACAGGCGGTTTTGTCAGTAGTTGGCTGATTCCTACCTTTGGATGGCACAGCTTATTTTTGCTCGGCGGTATTTCACCGTTGATCCTGATGCTGTTGGTAATTGTACTGTTACCTGAGTCATATCGCTTCTTGATTGTTAAAGGTCGAGATGCTGCAAAAGTTCGCAAAATTCTAAGCCATATTGCACCTGAAAAAGTACAGCTTGCTGACAGCTTTTATATCCCAGAAGAACAGTCTGCTGTGGCACAAAAGAAAAATGTATTTGGCATGTTGTTTTCGCAAAAATTTGCCAAAGGCACAGTGTTGTTATGGTCAACCTACTTTATGGGCTTGGTGGTGATTTATCTACTGACCAGTTGGTTACCAACTTTGATGCGTGAAACCGGCGCAACTATGGAACGCGCAGCATTTATTGGCGGTCTATTCCAGTTTGGTGGAGTGTTGAGTGCGTTATTTATTGGTTGGGCAATGGATCGTTTTAACCCGAACCGCATTATCTCAGCATTCTATTTTATCGCTGGCTTATTTGCTGTTGCCGTAGGTCAAAGCCTCAGCAACCCAACATTATTGGCCATTTTGGTGTTATGTGCAGGGGTTGCAATCAATGGTGCGCAATCTGCAATGCCAGCATTAAGTGCCCGTTTTTACCCAACTCAATGTCGTGCAACTGGTGTGGCATGGATGACAGGGATCGGTCGTTTTGGTGCAGTGTTTGGGGCTTGGATTGGTGCTGTTTTACTCGGCAATGATTGGTCTTTTACCGCAATTTTAAGCTTATTGATGATTCCTGCAACCGCTGCGGCTGTGGCAATTTTTGTTAAATCCTTAGTGGCGCATACCGATGCTAGCTAACTTTCTCAAGATCAGAAATAAGATCATAAAGAGGGACAATTTCCATGAATGATGAACAACGTTACCAACAAGGACTACAGGTCCGCACCGAAGTATTGGGTGAAAAACATGTCGGTCGTTCTTTAGAAAACTTGAATGACTTTAACCAAGATTTTCAAAATTTTATTAGCCGTTTTGCTTGGGGTGAGGTGTGGTCACGTGAAGGTTTACCACGGAATACCCGCAGTTTAGTCACCATTGCTATTCTGTTGGCATTGGGACGAGAAGATGAACTCAGAATGCATCTACGTGCTTGCTTTAACAATGGCGTTACCAAGGACGAACTCAAAGAACTGATTTTACACAGCTCATTGTATGCGGGACTGCCAGCCGCAAATGCTGCAATGCACATGGCTGAAGATGTTTTTAAAGAACTTGGAATAGAAGTGCAACCTGTCGCTGCACAACAACAGGATTAAGGAGATAGGCATGTTAAGTCATACATTGGGTGCATATCCGCAACGGAATACAGAAGATCACCCGCCAGCATATACACCAGGCTATAAAACCAGTGTATTACGCTCGCCCAAAAATGCATTGATCTCGATTAATGAAACATTAACTGAAGTCACTTCACCGCATTTTTCACCTGAAATTTTTGGTGCAAAAGACAATGATTTGATTTTGAACTATGCCAAAGAAGGGCTCCCAGTCGGTGAGCGAATTATTGTGCATGGTTATGTACGTGACCAGTTTGGTCGCCCTGTAAAAAACGCTTTATTGGAAGTTTGGCAAGCCAACGCATCAGGTCGTTATCGCCATCCAAATGACAAATTTATTGGCGCAATGGATCCTAACTTTGGTGGCTGTGGTCGTACCCTAACCGATGAAAATGGTTTTTATATTTTCCGTACCATTAAACCGGGGCCATATCCGTGGCGTAACCGAATCAATGAATGGCGTCCAGCGCATATCCATTTTTCATTGATTGCCGATGGTTGGGCACAACGTTTGATTTCGCAGTTCTATTTTGAGGGCGATACCCTGATAGATACTTGCCCGATTTTAAAAACCATTCCATCTGAAGATCAGCGTCGTGCCTTGATCGCATTAGAAGATAAAAACAATTTCATAGAATCAGATAGTCGTTGTTACCGCTTTGATATTCACCTGCGTGGTCGTCGTGCGACTTATTTTGAAAATGATTTGACTTAAGGAACTCAGACAATGAATGCATGGAATTTTCAGGAAATTAAGGAAACCCCATCACAAACAGGTGGTCCTTATGTACATATCGGTTTATTGCCACAACAAGCCAATATTGAAGTATTTGAACATAGCTTCGATAACCAATTGGTGAAGCAACATACTCAAGGCCAACGCATCCGTATTGAAGGTCAAGTGTTTGATGGGCTGGGTTTGCCATTACGAGATGTCTTATTGGAAATCTGGCAAGCCGATGCCAATGGGGTTTATCCAAGTCAGGCCGATACCCAAGGCAAAACAGCCGATGCTCATTTTCAGGGTTGGGGGCGTACAGGCGCAAATTTTGAAACTGGTTTTTGGAGTTTTGACACCATTAAACCGGGGGCTGTAGCAGGGCGTAAAGGCTCAACCCAAGCACCACATATTGCCGTCGCGCTATTTGCTCGTGGAATCAACATTGGTTTGCATACCCGTATTTATTTTGACGATGAAGTTGAAGCAAACGCCAATGATCCTGTACTCAACAGTATTGAGTGGGCAGTCCGCCGCCAAACCCTGATTGCAAAACGCAGTGAAGTAGACGGTGAAATCGTGTATCGCTTTGATATTCGTATTCAAGGTGAAGACGAAACCGTGTTTTTTGATATTTAACAATCCTCAAGATCTCTCTTTTTGAAAGAGAGGTCTTGTTTTGGAATCATCTAAGTCTTGAGATTCGCGATACTCCTCTTTTTTAAAAGCTAAGGAACGATTGAGGTTCCGCAAGGGAGGGATGAGGAGGGATTAAGATCGACGAAAAGCACTTAAATGAAATCGCAATATACAAACGGATAATTTATTCAGGAAGATGAAAAATGAAACTACAAAAATTTGCAGCATTGACGCTTGCACTTAGCTCCATATTTACCTTTCAAATGACACAGGCGCAACCTGTTTCACCAAGCCCAGTTGAACTTGCAGAACTGGCAAAACTCCCAGTAAAAACCATTGTCCCGATTACAGCAAAAACCAAAGAACAAGCCTTAGCACAGGCAAAAATCATTGCCAATAATCCAGATGCGGATTTGGCTGAGTTCCGCATAGATCTGCTCAACTTTGCCAGTGACACTAAGCAAGTGATTGCTTTAGGACATGAGCTTAAACAGATTTTAGGGTCTAAACCAGTGATTGCCACTATTCGCACTCATAACGAAGGCGGGCAACTGACCATCAGTGATGCGGATTATGGCAAAACTTATCAAGCCTATTTACGCCAACCCTTTATGGACATGTTGGATGTGGAAATGTTCCGAGATCCGCAAGTGGTGAAAAGCACAGTTAAATTGGCACATGAGAAAAAAGTATTGATTGTGATGTCCAATCACGATTTTAAAAAGACCCCTGATGAAGCAGAAATCGTTCAACGCTTGCTTAAACAAGATCAGCTTGGTGCAGATATTCTTAAAATTGCAGTGATGCCACAAAGCAAACAAGATGTATTTACTTTGATGAATGCAACCTTAAAAGTCAGTCAGCAATCTAAAAAACCATTGCTCACCATGTCGATGGGCAAACTCGGCACGATTTCTCGAATTGCCACAGCCAATATGGGCGGCAGCTTTAGTTTTGGCATGATCGGTGAAGCTTCTGCGCCCGGTCAAATTGATGTGACCCAACTGAAACAGTTATTAAAAACCGTTCAACCTACACCATAAATTAAAAGGAATTTTTAGACATGAAAATGATTTCATTACGTTTAACAACGTTGGCACTTGGCTTAGCGGTTTCTGGTTTGGCAATGGCGGAAAGCTATGTCGTGGATCGCTATCAGGATGATAGTGAAAAAGGTTCACTACGTTGGGCGATTGAGCAAGTCAACAGCAAGCCGAGTGAAACCAGTGAGATTTTGATTCAAGCGGTTGGGCAAGCGCCTTATGCCATTAAGGTCAACAGCCCACTGCCAGAAATTAAAGCACCAGTAAAAATCATCGGTACACAGTGGGCAAAAACAGGTGAGTTTATCGCGATTGATGGCTCAAATTATATTAAAGGTACAGGGGTTGAAGCTTGTCCGGGGGCTGTTGAAGGGCAGTTCGGAACCAATGTTCGTACCACAACTTTGCCGGGAATTGTGTTACGTGACATCAACGGGGTCAGCATTCAAGGACTAGAGATTCGTCGTTTTTGTATTGGGATCTTGATGAACCGTGCCAGCAATAACCTGATCCAAAATAACCGTATTATGCACAACTATGGCGGTGCAGGGGTGATGTTGACAGGGGATGATGGTAAAGGTAATCCGACTGCGACCACCACCAATAACAACAAAGTACTGAATAACTATTTCCAAGACAATGGTGATGGACTTGAGTTAACCCGTGGTGCTGCATTTAACTTGGTTGCCAATAACCACTTTATTTCAACTGCTGCAAACCCAGAGCCATCACAAGGCATTGAAATTCTATGGGGCAATGACAATGCCGTGATTGGCAACAAGTTTGAAAACTATTCAGATGGTTTACAGATCAACTGGGGCAAACGCAATTATATTGCCTATAACGAACTCACCAATAACTCCAACGGTTTTAACCTGACGGGTGATGGCAATATTTTTGACAGCAATAAAGTCCATGGTAATCGGGTTGGAGTTGCGATTCGTTCAGAAAAAGATGCCAATGCACGTATCACATTAACCAAAAATCAAATTTGGAATAATGGCAAAGACATCAAACGCTGTGAAGCGGGGGGAAGCTGTGTGCCCAATCAACGTTTAGGTGCAATTATTTTTGATATTCCGGGATTAGAACATGCGCACTTTGTCGGTTCACGTGGTCATGGTGTAAAAATTGATCCAGCAAACTTACAAAAGACCTGCCAGCAACCCAATGAACAAGGCTGTAATCCACAACCAAATCAAAATATTCAAGCACCTAAATTGACCCTAGCAAAAGGTCAAATTGCGGTAGAGGTAAAAGGACAACCGAATCAACGTTATCAAGTTGAATTTTTTGGCAACTCACAAGCAAGCTCAAATGAAGCCGAGTTTTATTTAGGCTCAAGTACTGTTGCAACCAATGCCCAAGGCACAGCAAGCGTGACTTGGAAACCGACAATGAAAGTTGCATCAATCACAGCCAATATCACAGATCGTCTAGGCGCAACATCTGAACTTAGCTCAGCGGTAAAACTGAAATAACAAATAATAAGGAAGTAATATGAGTTTAAATGGATTATCGATCAAACTGAGCTGTTTAGCCGTTGCATTGTGTATGGCTCAGAGTAGTTTTGCTGAGCAAGCTTGGTCACAAGATCGTCAATGGTTATTGGGCGATTGGAATGGGCAACGCCAACAACTGGAAAAAGACGGCTATAAATTTACGGCCTCTATTATGAGCCAAGCTGCAACCAATTTAGACGGGGGCTATCACGACAACAACAGCTTTGAAAATGCGGCGCAATTGGCGTTGGGTGCAAACTTTGATTTAAATAAAATCGCGGGCTGGAAAGACACCACAGCCAATATCTTAATCACCAAACGTGATGGTAATGCTTTAACTTTAGAAAGCATTAAAGACCCACGTTCTGGTGCTTTAGGCAATTCACAAGAAATTTATGGACGAGGCAAAATCTGGCGCCTGACCCAAGCATGGGTCAAAAAGGGCTTTGCTGACAATACGGTTCAATTCAAGATTGGTCGTATGGGCATGTCGGATGACTTTAATGGTTCACAATGTGAGTTTCAAAACCTATTACTTTGTGGTGGACAACTGGGCAAATCCATTGGTTCGATTTGGTACAACTTACCCGTAGGTTTATGGGGAACCAATGTGAAGTATCAATTTGCACCTGAGTGGACACTCGGTGTCGGTATTTATGAAGTCAATCCTGACAACATTAAAACTGGCAAAAACGATGGTTTTAACTTGGATATGCGCAATGTCAAAGGTGCCACTATTCCAGTAGAACTAGCGTGGCGCCCAAAATTAGCAGCATTTGATGGTTTAGCAGGCGAGTATAAAGTCGGTGCGTTGTACTCGACAGCTGAAGCCAACGATATTGCGATTGCAGGAAAAGTACATGATAGCAAACATAGTTTTTGGCTCAATGCACAACAACAACTGAGCCAAAAAGGGCAAGACCCTAAACGTGGTTTGTTCGTGAGCTTTAATGCCGTTGTCAATGATAAAGCCACCACGGCAGTACAAAGTACCCAACAACTTGCACTCTGGTACAAAGGGCCTTTTGACACTCGTCCCAATGATTCAATTGGATTTGGGCTTGCAAATTATATGGTCAATGATCGTTATAAAAATCGTCAGATTGCCACCAATAACAGCCGTGGTTATGACCAGTACGATAGGTTTGCAACAGATTATGTGCCTGTGCAACGTGATGAGCTCAATGTTGAATTGAACTATACCTATCAATGGTCACCTGCAATCATGCTACGACCAAACCTACAATATATCCATCAGCCTGCGGGTGTAAAAGAAGTGGATGATGCATGGGTTGCTGGTTTAAGCATGCGTGTGAATTTCTAATTTAGGAGTATGACGTATGACCGAATCTACAAGGACACATACCGTATTAAAAATATGGTGTTTTATCTTAGGTTTGGCTTTGCTTGTGACAGGGTTATTCTTTACTGTAGGCGGAGCCAAGTTGGCAACACTGGGCGGATCATGGTATTTCGTGATTTCTGGTGTATTCACACTGGCATCAGCAATTTTTATATTTAAGAAAAAAACACTGGGTGTCTGGCTATTTAGTTTGATATTTGTGGGCACCATCATCTGGTCATTGCTGGATGCAGGTTGGGAATTTTGGCCTTTATTTTCAAGACTGATGTTTCCAGCAGGTGTATTTGCAGCATTGATGTTTACTTTGCCCGCGATACGCCGTTACCAGTTTCAACCGAGTGCCAGCTTGCCGGCTTATGGCTTAGGTGCAATCACGGTTTTAGGCATGCTGATTGGACTTTATCAAATGTTCCAACCGCATCCAACGGTTGCCGCATCTGGTCAGGCATTGCCACTGGTTCCTGTTCAGGCAGACAAGCAACAAGTGAACTGGCAACACTATGGTCAGGATTCTGGCGGCAGTCGCTTTGCTGCACTTGATCAAATCACCCGTGAGAATGTCCATCAACTCAAAGAAGCATGGCGTTTTCGTACAGGTGATTTCACCACAGGTTCAGGCAATGGCGCAGAAGATCAAATGACCCCGCTACAGGTGGGCAATAAGATTTACTTATGTACACCACATAACAATATTTTTGCTTTAGAGGCTGACTCAGGTAAACAGCTTTGGAAAGCCGAAGTAAACTCAAAGTCGGATGCATGGGAACGTTGTCGTGGTGTGGCTTACTTCGATTCAACCGAACCTTTAACCCAACCGACCTTGGCAGGTGCAACACCTGTTCAAGCTGTTGCAAACAATACTGCTTGTTTACGTCGTGTATATACCAACACACCTGATGGACGCTTAATTGCGGTCAATGCTGACACGGGCGAGCGTTGTAAAGATTTTGGTGTAGATGGTACGGTTGACTTACTCAAAGGCTTGGGTGAGGGAACCACAGCACCACGTTTTGAAGTAACTTCTGCACCGACCATTGCAGGTACAGTGATCGTGGTGGGTAGCCGTATTGCCGATAACCTTGCTGCAGATATGCCGGGTGGGGTGATTCGTGCTTATGATGTGATCACAGGTCAATTGCGTTGGGCATTTGATCCACGTAACCCTGATCCAAACCATGTATTAAAAGAAGGTGAAACCTATAAACGCAGTTCAGCAAACTCTTGGGCGGCGATGTCGTATGACCCAAAAATGAACACGGTATTTATGCCAATGGGTAGCTCATCTGTGGATGTTTGGGGAGGCAACCGTCAACCCTTAGATCATAAATACAATTCATCTATCTTGGCTGTAGATGCAAGCACAGGTAAAGAAAAATGGGTCTATCAAACTGTTCATAATGACCTATGGGATTTCGATTTACCGATGCAACCAAGCTTGGTTGATTTCCCAATGAAAGATGGTAAGAATCAACCTGCTGTGGTGATTGGCACCAAATCTGGACAATTCTTTGTATTGGATCGCTTAACAGGCAAGCCATTAACCCAAGTGATTGAACAGCCTGTTAAACCTGCGGATATTCCGGGTGAACAATATAGCCTAACCCAACCACGTTCAGTTGAAATGCCACAAATTGGCAATCAAACCTTGACTGAATCGGATATGTGGGGTGCAACGCCGTTTGACCAGCTTATGTGTCGTATCGGCTTTAAATCCATGCGTTATGAAGGGCTATATACTGCACCGGGTACAGATAAATCGTTAAGCTTCCCCGGCTCTTTGGGTGGGATGAACTGGGGCAGTATTGCCTTTGATCCAAGCCACCAATATATGTTTGTCAACGATATGCGTTTAGGTCTATGGATTCAGTTGGTTGAACAAACCCCTGAAGATTTGGCAATTCAGGCAAATGGTGGTGAAAAGGTCAATACTGGTATGGGTGCTGTACCGATGAAAGGTACACCATATAAAGTCAATAAAGATCGCTTCTGGTCGAAGTTCAATATTCCATGTCAAAAACCACCTTATGGCACCATGACTGCCATTGATATGAAAACTCGTCAGATCGCTTGGCAAGTACCGATGGGAACAGTCGAAGACACAGGACCTATGGGTATAAAAATGGGATTAAAAGCACCGATTGGTATGCCAACCATTGGTGGTCCAATGGCAACACAAGGTGGCTTAGTGTTCTTTGCTGCAACGCAAGATTACTACTTACGTGCCTTGGACTCATCTTCAGGTAAAGAGTTGTGGAAATCACGCTTACCTGTCGGTAGCCAAGGAACACCAATCAGCTATGTTTCACCTAAAACAGGTAAGCAATATGTAATGGTGACTGCGGGCGGTGCTCGACAATCTCCTGATCATGGTGACTATGTGATTGCCTATAGTCTGAAGTAAGTTTTAAAGTAAGCTAAAACTGTTTAAAAAATGGAACTGCAATCGTAAAGCGATTGCAGTTTTTTTATGGGTTTAAAATTGAATAAGAGAAGTATAAATTATGTCGCTTTTGCTTTTAACACCATTGAATCCTACAAGGTGTAGCTACCGCATGGCGACATGGATGTTAACGTTGGGGCGATGGAATTAAGTGAAACACAATTAATTTGAGTAATGGAAAGCTCCCTCCTTTGACAAAGGAGGGTTGGGGAGGATTAACTTCGCAAGGGGGGGAAGGATAAAGCAATCCTAAACGGATCAGAATTTCCGCTTTTTACATCATTGAATCACACAAGGTCTAGCTACATCATGGCGGCAAGGATGTCGCCGTTTGGCGGGGGTATAGAATGTACCCCTCGCCAAGCAGAAGATTTTTGTTACTTTTGAGCTTTCAAAAGTCAAGCATCGCCTACGCAAATTAAATTAAAACTTCTCACCGTAAGATGGGGCGGTGCTAACCCAAAATTCAATATAAAAGCCCCCTCATCCTAGCCTTCTCCCGGAGGGAGAAGGGACTTTCAATACTTATATTATCCACTCCACATGATCATTTTTTGATTGATGAAAGATCTTTTAAAATTACATTTTCGTCATGTTTTTACGATTTGATCTTTCTAAATTTTTGAATTTTAAATAAATGAACCACAGAGAAAGCATTATTGTGAAAAAAAATCAAGCAACATATATTGTGGCATTGGCATATTTTTGTCAGGATATTTTTTATTTTAAATTATCGGCAAATTCAGACTAAGCACAACGTTTAAAATAAACAGCAATAAGGTTCACATATATTGAGATGTGTTCATTTATATGATGGTTGCGTTGCCTGCTCAATTTTAACCTACAACGCAAGCCATTTATGAAATGTCAACAGACCCTAAACGTTCAGGTGGGTTATTCAATGAAAAAGCTAACTTTACCCGCACTCAGTGCCCAAGCGTTAAGCTTAATTTGCACAAGTGTATTTGCTGTAGATGGAACACTCACAATCGGTGGCAGTATCGTTGACGAAACATGTACTTTAGAACTTGATACGCTGGGAAAAAATGGAACTCGAGATTTTGTTCGGTTAAAAACGCTACCTCAAAATCAAAGATACACATCAACGGGGATTACCTTTTTCTTAACAGATACTACGGGTAGTCCTGTTTGTGATGTAGCCACAACAAAAGCCTTTAAAGGAGTACATCTTAGTCCAAATGTGGCAGTTGAATTGGATGCGATGGATAAGACTTTATTGGTGAACAAAGTCATAGATGCTTCAGCGAATCAGCCTGTCTTTCTTCAAGTGTTAACGGATAAAAACAACAAAGTTGATTTTTCTGCACCTTGGGCAACTCAGGCAAAAAGTACTGTCAATTCAAATTTTGATGCAGCAAGTGTGTATTACACCATGCTATATTTTTCAAAGATAGGGGTCTTAGACAGGCAAAAGCTGGCCACACTGATCAATTATACCTTGCACTATAATTAACCGAATTTAAATCAAACCTTTCACTGTAAGCTGAAGCAGGGTTCACGCTTGCGTGATCTTTATTCACTTTTATGCAAGGCCATTTGATTCTCAATTAAAATGGCCAACACCTATTACCCACGAAAATTACTTTAAAATTCCAGTATAAAGTCAGGATTACAGACAATTGCCCATCGTACAAATTTACTTTTATGCACAGCTATCACTCATCTAGCACATCATAGATAAGACATATCATTAGAGAGGCGTTAATGTGGAACAAGCAGCCTCTCAATATCTTAGTCTGGTTAACATTGTATTTTGAATATTTAAAATAGTGTTTAAATTAAATGCAAGTCTCATTTTATTTTATAAGTGAGACTTATTTAATGTTATTATTAAGGTTTAGAGAGTTAAATATAGAGCAATAATAAAATCCCAACCCCAATCCAATAAATACGCAATCAGCAGCTGAATCAACTTATTCGCATTTAAAAAATATAATCCTTTTGATGAGTTTTATTGTCTGTAATTTCATTCTAAAAAAGTTAATTATCAGACTCAATTTAATTGTAAATAATAGGGTGAATTTTCATAGAATAAAGAGAAAATATGAATGAATTGTATTGATTACATTTTTGTAATATTTCTTAATTATGTTTTATGTGTTTTTTTTGAATGTGAGTTGGTGTGTCTAGGTTTGAGTGGGTTTTTGCGGATTTTATTTAAAGATAAATCATATTAATTTAGTCGGATTAAATATATATTACTAAAAAGTAATTTTATTATTTTTATTCACTTTATTATGTGGTGAAAATGGTGTTTAAAACTTGGTGAAAATTCATTTTTTTATCATTTGTTTTATATAATATATTGAATAATATATATAAATTATTATCATTACTATATCTCATGTATTCTTATGATAAAAAGTAATCTAAAAAATATTGTGGCATTGGTATATTTTTGTCACGATATGTTTTTATTTTAAACCAATGTTGATTTGGAAGTAAAACACAAGGCTTAAAATAAAGATCAAGTAGATTCACATGTATTTGGTGTTATTATTTTTTGTGAATATTGCTTTGAAAGCGAATGCGCTCAACATAATAACGCTGTTGTATTATTTATTAAAAGTTCATGAGGTTATTGAATGAAGAAATTAACTTTATCAGCACTCAGTGCTGTAACTTTAAGTTTGGCATGCACAAGCGTATTTGCGATAGATGGAACAATTACAATCAACGGTGTTGTTACTGATGAAACATGTACATTAACAGGCGATGGTCCTGGGGCATCGGGTTTAAAAAATCTAACACTTACTTTAGATACTGTGCCTAAGTCAACCTTTACTGCGCCCAATAGTGTTGCAGCGAAAAAAAGCTTTAACTTACAACTAAAAAATGCCGCAGGTACAGAGGGCTGTGGTGCAGCAACCAATAAAGCACTAAAAGGTTTGTACCTCAGTCCACTTGCTGCAGATAATTTGGATGCAACAAATAAAACATTATTGGTGAACAAAGCAACAGGTGCTATTGCTGCAAATCCAGTCTTTATTCAAATTTTAACAGATGGAGGTGTGGCAGTTGATCTTAGTGCATCGGCAACAGATCAACGGAAAAGTGCGGTGACTGGACTTGATGCGAATGGTGAAGGTATCGCAACCATGAGATATGAAGCACAGTATTTCTCGCAGTCTGGGGTTGTAGCAGCGCAAAACGTTTCTGCGGTTGTTAACTACACGTTGCAATATAACTAATCTTATCGTTCGGCTTACTCAAGGGGGAAATTATGCGTTACCTGAAAACTGCGGTATTCATTTGCTCGATGATGTCATTTGCACATGCAGGTGTCTCAATAGATGGTACGCGCATCATTTTCCCCGCCAAGTCTAAAAGTGTAAATGTACAGCTCAGGAATGCCTATGACAGTCCAGCGCTGGTACAAGCATGGATTGATACCGGTGATGCAGAAAAGATTCCTAAAGCGAATGAAGTTCCTTTTGTACTTAATCCATCTTTGACTAGAGTTGAACCCAAAAAGGGCCAGATTATTCGAATTATTCCTTTGGATACCTCTAAATTACCGAAAGATCGTGAGACTATTTTTTGGTTCAATATGATGGATATTCCACCAGAGGATCCATCGCTCAAAGATAAGAATCACTTATCGTTTACCGTAAGAACACGGATCAAACTATTTTATCGACCAACTCAGTTAGCTATGGCGCCATTGTCGGCACAGCAAGGCTTACAGTTCAAATATGATCAAGCCACTCAAGCTGTACAGATGAATAATCCAACCCCTTATTACCTGACTGTGGTTCAGGTAGAAAGTGGTAAAAATCAGGCATTTAGCTCGGCTGAAAACGCCATCATGCTGGCACCTTTTACCAATACAAGTTTGAAAGATTTTAAACTCGATGCTTCATCTAAAAAAATCGTTTATGAGGTGCTGAATGACTTAGGTACGGCACAGACACACGAAACAATAATACAGTAAATTTATTTCTAAAATATTGTTTTTGCTAATTTTATTAAAGCTTAGAAAATAGCTTTGAAGTTCTATTGCCTTTTTTACAGGGGGCTAGCAATAAAACAGTGGTAAAAAATGGGTTATTACGATGCTGAATTTCAAAAGGTCTGAACTGTTTTTAATGTTGATGTCTGCAGTTGCTGTGCAAACTTCAGCAGAAGAAGTGCGGTTGGTTCAAACTAATACAAATGATGATGGTCATTTATTTGCACAAGATTATCGCAATCTTATTGCGCAGGATAATCGTTATTTGTTTGCACAAAATAATCGTGATTTTTATGGCGCAGACAATAGCGATCTTGTGGTACGTAGTCGTCCTTTAAGCACACTCGAAAATAGCAAGCTTATTGCACAAAATAATCGTGATTTCTATAGCGCAGACGATAGCGATTTTGTACTACGCAACAGTTATCCTTTAACCACCCTAGAAAATAGCAACCTTATTGCACAGGACAATCGTCATTTAGTTACCCTAGGCAATAGCGAGATTATTGTACGAGACAGTCGTCCTTCAATTATACAAGATGGTCGTCCTTATGACGCCCTTGTTGTACAAGGCAGCCGTGCTTTATTACCACAAAGCAATCACGATCTTACTGAAAATCTTATTGAAAAAGAGCAACGCGATTTAATCAAGCTAGACGACAGTCAGCTTATTGCACAGGACAATCGTCGTTTAATTGCTCAAGACAATAGCCAGCTTATTGCTCAAGATAGCCGTCGTGTAATTGCCCAAGACAATCACAATCTTGTTGCACAACAGCAGCAAATAATGACTCAAGACAATAGCGAGCTTGTCACACAAGAAAAGCGTGATTTAATGCCGCAAGATGACAGTCATCTTATTGCACAAGACAACAGTCAGCTTATTGCGCAGAACAACACTGAGTTAACCGCACGTAATAATGAATTTACTACATTTAACGCGGCCTCTTTATTTGGAGGGCAAACCAACGTTGACTTAAGTGGTTTTACCTCTCGCAACTTTGTTGCGCCGGGTCAGTATTTGGTGCAACTGTCAGTTAACAATAGCGATGCATCCAATGATATCAACGTAAAATTTGACCATTTGGATGGTCAGAAATCGGCAGTGTTGTGTTTGGATACAGCATTATTAGACCGTCTGGATTTAAGACCAGAAATCCGTGAGAGCCTGCCCAACAAACCTTGTTTAACCATGAAAGAGCTAGATCCAGATGCATACTATGATTTTGATCATGCAGAGTTAAAACTGGCTTTATCTGTTCCTCAAGCGATACGTGTAGAACGCCCAGAAGGCTATATCGATCCTAAATTATTTAGCAGTGGTGTAAATTCGGGTTTTATCGGCTATGCGTTTAACTACAACCGTGATGACAACAGCGAAAGTAAATATTTAGGCTTAAACGGTGGTTTAAACTTGGCTGGCTGGTATTACCGTCATACAGGTGCTTTTGAGTCAAAAGATTCAGGTCTAGGCAAATATTATTCAGACCAAAACGTACTTTATCGTGACATTACCCCAATGCATTCACGTCTAAGTTTGGGGCAATTTAATACCACGACTTATCGTCTGGATAACGTCCCGATTATTGGGGCACAAATCAGCTCTGACCAAGACATGTTGCCTTGGGCGTATCGTCAATATGCGCCTGTGATTGAAAATTTTGCCTATACCAATGCCGTAGTACGAATTTATCAAAATGCACAAAAGATTTATGAGCGTACAGTGCCACGCGGTGCATTTAAAATTAATGACCTGAATACAGGAAATGGCGATTTAACCGTTGAAATTACCGAGACTGGGGGAGAAAAGCGAACCTTTATCGTACCTTTGCAAAGCAACCAAGACCTCATCCGCCAAGGACGTTATAACTATAGTGTGGCAGGCGGTCGCTACCGTACCCGAACTGAAACCACCAACGATAAATTGTTCCAAGGCAGTTTTAACTATGGTTTAAGCAATAACATGACCATCGGTGCAGGTCTAAACATCAGTGATGGCTATAGTAGTACGATGGGAATGCTGGCGTTAAATACCCGTCTTGGGGGCGTGACCAGTACGCTTGAGTATACAGACTCAGACTTATTTGGAAAAAAATATAAGGGTGAGAAATACGCCTTAAATTATCGCTATGCATGGATATCCAAAAGCTTTTATCTCTATGCAGATTATGCGAAATATAATCGTGAGTATATGAGTCTTTCCTCTCATTTATATCAACGTAACCGAGATGTACTCACTGAAAGTGAAAATGAAAACTTCTTATATAACTATAACTTAAAAGACAGTGTTGGCGTGAGCCTTTCTAAAACACTGGCGGATACTCGTTTGGGCAGTGTCAGTCTGAGTGCACGTAAAAACAAGTATTGGGATGACAGTCAGGACTATTATCAATATAGCCTAAGTTATGGAAATAGATGGAAAAAAGCCAGTTATAACATTGGCTTGAGCCGTACCGACTATACCAATGCTGAGCGTGAGCGTGGCACTACGGCCTATTTCTCTGTCTCGATACCACTGGATTGGCGTAAGCAGAAGAAGATGTATGCAAGTGCCAGTGTACAGCGTAATGAAAATGATCAAACCACTTCAAATGCAAGTGTCTCAGGTACGGCGGGTGTCAATAATCAGATCAATTTTGGTGTAGGTGTTTCAGATACTCAAAACAATACTAGATTTAACGGTAATTTCAATTATTTATTACCAATGGTGAATATGGGATCCACGGTTTCAGTGGATTCAAGTAATAGCCAATATTCACTTTCAGCACAGGGTGCAGTGGTTGGGCACCGTTATGGCATTACCCCAGTCAACAGCTTGCCAGAAACCTACACCATTATTCATGCGGAAAATGGTGCAGGTGCCAATGTGTCAAATGCATGGGGGGTAAAAGTGGATCGTTTTGGCAATGCGATTTATCCATTTAACTCAGCGTACAGCAAAAATACCATTAGCTTAGATCCAAAAGATCTGCCTGCAAACGTCACGTTGGAATCTAATCAGACCGATGTCATTCCACGCAAATACAGTTCGCAATTGGTGGAGTTTAAAGCCAATAAGACCAGTAACTTGTTATTACGTATTCATGCTGCGCAACAACAAGATATCCCAATGGGCAGTCAGTTTAAAGACAGTGACAATCAAGTGATTGGGGTTCTTGGTGCGGGCAATCAAGTGATTGTTAATCAAGAGTTGCCACTGCTGAAAGCCAGTACAGTGCAATGGGGTGGTAATGAAAATGAAAGCTGTCAGATCGCGCCGATTTCTAAACAACAACTTCAGCAAAAAACTGCTGGAAACTTTAATATTATTGATGTGGAGTGTAAATAAATCATGAACATAAATAAGTTAGCTTGGTTTGTTGCATTCTCTACCTTTGCAATGGCATCACAGGTTTTTGCGGCAACAGTATCATGTCCACTTCCTCAAACATTAAATTTTGACCGAACATCAGCCACGATTAATAATTTTAATTATGCGCAAACAATACAAAATGTAAGTGGTGTCGGAGGGCTTGGACGCTGTAATGACCAAGCAGCTGTACGTAGTAATTTTCAGGCAGCTTCAGGGAGTTCTAATTTAACAGCAACAGGTTCAGGTAGTTACCCATTTGGTGTTGACACAAACATTGTGCTGAATGGTTCAACGGCCAATGCTGCAATACAAAATCTGGCAAAGATATGGTTAAGTGAAAATCTAAAAATTTCGTTTGAGATGAGTGATGATATCAGTACTTCGGTTGCCACAATTACAGAGTTGAATAAGGATTATAATATCCATCCAAATACTTCAAAGCAAGGGAGAGTGATGATAAATGGTGAGGAGTATCTTCGGGCGGAACAAGGGATACGTAATGCAGGAATGAGTGTTCCAAATCTAGGGATTGCGCTCATCAATAAGACGGTACCTTCTTTGAATATTATCAATGCTTTAAATGGTTCGACAATTCGTATACATTTTGGAACATTAACTTATAAATACGATAATTATCATACAAGACCACCAACAGGTGTTCCCAAGATTGCATCGACAGAACTGTATTTAAACTTAAAGTTAGTTTTTGGTCGTCCCACTTGTACCATGTCCAATCAAACTGTCAATTTGGCACCTGCTTCTACCAGTATATTAAACATGGATCAAACCGCCAACCAACAGAGTTTTAATATTAGTTTCGACTGTAGCGTCGCTATGTCAGGGAATACTGTGCTGGCAAGAGTGACGGATAGCTATACGCCAAACAATAACAACAACAATGGTATTTTAAAAAATCAACCCAGCTTAGCCAACAAAAGTAATGTCGATGTGCAATTACTCGATGAAGCGGATCAACCATTAGCGATTGGCACAATCGCTTCTTTTTATAACGTGCCTGCAGGTTCAACCGCAACTACATTTACCAAAGTTTTAAAAGCACGCTATTTCCGTTCAGCACCAACAGCAAAGCCGGGTTATGTACAGACTCAGGCAACCGTATTTTTGGATTATCAGTAGTTGGATGATCAGTTATTAGATACTCAATAAGGGAGGTGGTCAGTACACAGTTATATTTTATCTATTGTATTTTTATAGATAAGCAGTGATCTCGAACTTTTTAACAAGATTGGTAGAGGGAGTAAAAAATTATGACTAAACGTCTTTGGCTCTCAGCTCCACTGATGTTTTTAAGTGCAGAGTTGGCAGCGTGTACCCAACTTGCAACAGCTGATTATACAAATATAACCAATACTATTACTAAATTTAGTTATAGTCAGACATTTCAAGTGTCTGGACCGCAACGTATGGTTCATAATTGCAATCCTGATGTTCGGATCAATAGCTATTTTCAAGCAACAGTTGGAAATACTGATTTAACTGGGAGTAGTCCTTTTGGTATTAATGCTTCAACTGTGGTCGTTAACGGTTCTACAGCGGATACCGAAACATTGAATAATGCCAAAACATGGTTAGCAAATAATTTTAAAATTGCTTTTAGTCTAGGTGATGAAGGGAAAGGGAAACCTGCAAAAAGTATTTTAAATTTAAATACTAGTTATAATATTTTACCTGATACAGGGAACGGAAGGGTTATAAATAATAGTGAAGGTGTACCTTTTTTTAATGGTTCTGGTGGAGTCGGGACACCAAGAGCCGATAGTTATATAGATAAGCTGACGGTAAGCTTTACCAATACCACCAAACCTTCCGCTGCAATTATTACTGCTTTAAGTGGTGCAACAGTTCGGATTCATTTAGGTACCTATCACAATAAGCGTGGACCTTATGATGATTTTAGAGCACTCGTAGAGGTTGCTGGTTCACTCGAAATTTATCAAAATTTGACCCTCAACTTTAGTTTTCCAACCTGTACCATGGCAAATCAAATTGTAAACTTGGCAACAGTTCCCACCAGTATTCTAAATAGTAATCAAACGGCCAATGAACAGAATTTTAATGTCAACATCAATTGTACGGCGGCTATGCCGAGTAAAGTTTTATTGGCAAAAATTACAGACAGCTATACCCCCAACAATGTAAATACCAATGGAATTTTAAAGAACTCTCCAAGGTTGGCAAACCGCAGTAATGTGGATATACAGTTAAGAGATGCCAGTGATATACCATTAGCAATTGGCAGTCAACGCTCTTTTCATTCGATTCCAGCAGGTTCAAATGCAACCACATTTACTAAAACTTTAAAAGCCAGATATTACCGTTCAGAACCAATAACAACTGCAGGATATGTACAAGCTCAGGCAACTGTGTTCTTGGATTATCAGTAGTTAGATGAAATCACTGGAAGATGAATTGTCATACCTAACAAAAAGTAATGTCATGCAGTTTTGAATTTTCACGATTTAATCCTACAAGGTGTAGCGCAAGGTTCGGCATCCCCCTATGAAAAGTAAAGTATCGACTATGCAAATTAAATATAAACTTTCGATGTAAGGTGAGGCAGTGTAGATACTCCAATACGTTGAGAAAGAGAGAAACGCCTTAAAACCCAATCCATTTGAGTAATGGAAAACTCCCTCCTTTTTTAAAGGAGGGGTGGGGAGGATTAACTTCGCAAGTGGGATTAAAAAACCCCGAATTGATTAGCACTCATCCAACAAATGAATTAAAACTTTTCACTGTAGGCTGAGTTCGTTTAGAAACAGAAATTGACGAAAGAGGTGGACATTAGACTTGTTTTATAAGTCATCTTTAAAACCAAAATTCAATATAAAAGGCCCCTCATCCTAGCCTTCTCCCAGAGTGAGAAGGGACTTTCAATATCAATATGATTCGCTGCTCATGATTATTTTTTTTGATTTATCAAACAGCTATTAGCTATACAAAATAATGAAAACTTTTCAATTTAAGCTGAGGCCGTGAGGATATCTAACACAATCTCAGCAATAACAATACAAGGTTGTTTTTTATAACGTGATTTTTACATTATAGTTTTTACAGTATATTCGCAGATTTAATGATCAGCGCAGTTTATTTAAATTTTAAAAATGAGATATTTATCTCGATATTATTGGTAAATGTGGGTTATAACAAACGCATACAATCGTATTTTTAGATTATCAATAATTTGATTTTTTAATCATTATATTTATTGGTTCTTTGCTGTTCTTCGGAAATAAGCAAGATCTTAATTTGAGATTAATTTCTTCTAGATAAAACGATTGGTTTAGTAGGAATAAAAAATGAAAATTAATTTTCTTTAAGCTGTTTTTAATAAAAAATAAATTATTGTTTTTAAATAATAAATTTTATGTATGATTTTTAGTAATGTGTTTTTATGAGAAAAAATCAATCAATAAGTGTGACTTATGCATCATTATATCCATAGTGTAGTTTGTTAGTTTTATTTTAAACTGTGGGTCACTCCGAAATAAAAAACAGCCCTTAAAATAAAAAGTAACTCGTTTCACATGTGTTTATCATTATTAATTTGCATGAATATTATTTTGAACAGCAACTTGATAAATGTAATAACGCTATCGTATTCATTATTAAAAACGTCATGAGGTCATGAAATGAAAAAGCTAACTTTATCAGCACTGAGTGCTGTAACTTTAAGTTTGGCATGCACAAGTGTGTTTGCTGTAGATGGAACAATTACAATCAACGGTGTTGTTACTGACGAAACCTGTACTTTAACAGGAACAGGTCCTGGAGCTACTGGTTCTAAAGACCTAACGCTTACTTTGGATACTGTGCCTAAGTCAACTTTTACTGCGCCCAATAGTGTTGCAGCGACAAAAAGCTTTAGCTTGCAGTTAAAAAATGCAGCAGGTACAGGTGGTTGTGACGCAGCAACCAATAAAGCACTAAAAGGTTTGTATCTGAGTCCACTTGCAGCAGGTGACGTGGATGCAACTGATAAAACTTTATTGGTTAACAAGGCAGCAGGCGCTTCAATAGCAGAACCTGTGTTTATTCAACTTTTAACAGATACAGATGCAAAAGTTGATCTTGCTGCGTCATGGGGAAGTCAGGCGAAAAGTGCTGTAACTGGACTTGCAGCGGATGGTAGTGGTACAGCAACCATGACGTATAAAGCACAGTATGCGTCAGTATCTGGAACTGTAGCTGCACAAAATGTATCTGCAGTTGTGAATTATACATTGCAATATAACTAATTTTTTGTATTTGTTTGCTTAAGGGGAAAATAATGCGTTACCTGAAAATAGTTTTATTTATTTACTTGACGATGTCATTTGCACATGCAGGTGTCTCCATAGATGGTACTCGCATTATTTTTCCTGCCAAATCCAAAAGTGTAAATGTACAGTTACGTAATGCTTATGACACGCCAGCACTGGTACAAGTATGGATTGATACCGGTGATTCTGAAAAGATTCCCAAAGCGGATGAGGTACCTTTTGTACTGAACCCACCTTTGACCAGAGTTGAAGCAAAAAAAGGCCAGATCATTCGAATTATTCCTTTGGATACTTCTAATTTACCGAAAGATCGTGAATCTATTTTTTGGTTCAATATGATGGATATTCCACCAGAAGATCCAAGTCTAAAAGATAAAAATCATTTGTCTTTTACCGTAAGAACACGACTTAAACTATTTTATCGACCAAGCCTAGCCATGACAGCATTTGCGGCACAGCAAGGCTTACAGTTTAAATATGATTCAGCGACTCAAGCTGTACAAATGAATAATCCAACCCCTTATTATCTGACCGTAGTTCAGGTTTCAAGTGGTAAAAATCAGGCATTTAGCTCAGCTGAAAATGCCATCATGCTGGCACCTTTTACCAGTACCAATCTGAAAAATTTTAAAATTGATGGTTCATCAAAAAAAATAGCTTATGAAGTACTCAATGATTTAGGTACAGTTCAAACATACGAAACAACAATACAGTAAATTTATTTCTAAAATATTGTTTTTACTGTTTTTTATTGAGAGCTATTCAACGTTATTAAAAAATTATGAAAAAATAACGTTGAAGTTTTGTGGCCTTTATTACAGGAGGCTAGCAATAAAACAGTAGTGATAAACGGGTTATTACTATGCTGAATTTTAAAAGGTCTAAACTTTTTTTAATGCTGATGTCTGCAGTTGCTGTGCAAACCTCTGCTGAAGAAGTGCAGTGGGTTCAAGCGAATACCAATGACAATCGTCATTTGATTGCACAAAATAATCGTCCGCTCAGTTCGCAGGACAGTAAACAGATCCTTGCGCAAGATAATCGTCAGCTTACTGCGCAGGACAATAGTCATCTGATTGCGCAAGACAACAGTCAACTGATTGTACAGAATAATAGTGAGTTAACCGCACGTAATAACGAATTTACCTCGTTTAACGCTGCCTCTTTATTTGGTGGTCAAACCAACGTCGACTTAAGTGGTTTTACCTCGCGCAATTTTGTTGCACCCGGTCAGTACTTGGTTCAATTATCAGTCAACAATAGTGAAGCCTCCAATGATGTCAACGTGAAATTTGACCATTTGGATGGTCAGAAATCAGCAGTGCTGTGTTTGGATGCCGCGTTACTGGACCGATTGGATTTAAAACCTGAAATCCGCACAAGTTTACCCAATAAACCTTGTTTGACCATGAAAGAGTTGGATCAAGATGCTTACTATGATTTTGATCATGCAGAGTTAAAACTTAGCTTATCTGTTCCTCAAGCCTTACGTGTAGAACGCCCAGAAGGCTATATCAATCCTAAATTATTTAGCAATGGGGTGAACTCAGCTTTCATTGGTTATGCATTTAACTATAACCGTGATGAAGATCGAGAAAGTAAATATTTAGGGTTGAATGGTGGTTTAAATCTGGCTGGCTGGTATTACCGTCATGCGGGTTCTTTCGAGTCTAAAGACTCAGGTCTGGGTAAATATTATTCAGACCAAAACGTACTTTATCGTGATATTACCCCAATGCATTCACGCTTAAGTTTGGGGCAATTTAATACCACGACTTATCGTCTGGATAACTTATCCATTGTTGGTGCACAAATCAGTTCTGACCAAGACATGTTGCCTTGGGCGTATCGTCAATATGCGCCTGTGATTGAAAACTTTGCCTATACCAATGCGGTGGTGCGGGTTTATCAAAATGCACAAAAGATTTACGAGCGTACAGTGCCACGCGGTGCATTTAAAATTAATGACCTGAATACAGGAAATGGCGATTTAACCGTTGAAATTACCGAGACAGGTGGCGAAAAAAGAACCTTTATTGTGCCTTTGCAAAGCAATCAAGATTTGGTTCGTCAAGGACGCTATAACTATAGTGTGGCAGGAGGTAACTATCGTACCCGAACTGAAACTACCGATGACAAACTATTCCAAGGTAGTTTTAACTATGGTTTAACCAATAATATGACCGTGGGCGCTGGGGTAAATATCAGTGATGGTTATAACAGCGGTATGGGTTTACTGGCGTTAAATACTCGACTAGGTGGTGTGACCAGTACCATTGAATATACCGACTCAGACTTATTTGGAAAAAATTATAAAGGTGGAAAATACGCCTTAAATTATCGCTATGCATGGATACCACAAAGTTTTTATTTCTATGCAGATTATGCCAACTATGATCGTGAATACATGAGTATTTCTTCTCATTTGTATCAACGTAACCGAGATGTACTCACCGAAAGTGAAAATGAAAACTTCTTATATAACTATAATTTAAAACAAAATGTGGGCTTTAGTATTTCCAAGTCGTTTAGTGATACTCGATTTGGCAATTTAAGCCTCAGTGCACGCAAAAATAATTATTGGGATGACAGTCAGGACTATTACCAGTACAACCTAAGCTACGGGAATCGATGGAAAAGAATCAGTTATAACATTGGTTTTAACCGTACCGACTATACCAATGGCGAGCGTGAACGTGGTGATTCAGCCTACTTTTCTGTCTCGGTTCCGTTGGATTGGCGCAATCAGAAAATGTATGCAAATGCCAGTGTACAGCGTAACGAGCAAGACCAATTTACCTCAAATGCAAGCGTGACAGGTACAGCGGGCGCAAACAATCAAATCAATTTTGGTCTAGGCGTTTCAGATACCGAGAACAACACCATGTTTAACGGTAATGTAAATTACTTATTGCCAATGGTGAATGTAGGTTCAACAGTTTCAGTCGATTCTCATAATACCCAGTACTCATTCTCAGCACAGGGCGCAGTGGTTGGACATCGTCACGGACTTACCCCGGTCAATAGCTTGCCAGAAACTTACACCATTATTCATGCGGAAAATGGTGCAGGTGCCAATGTGTCCAATGCATGGGGGGTAAAAGTAGATCGTTTTGGCAATGCGATTTATCCATTTAACTCAGCTTATACTAAAAATACCATTAGCTTAGATCCAAAAGATCTGCCTGCAAACGTGACTTTGGAATCCAATCAGACTGATGTGATTCCACGTAAATACAGTTCGCAGTTGGCTGAGTTTAAAGCCAATAAAACCAGTAACTTGTTATTGCGTATTCATGCAGCACAACAACAAGATATCCCAATGGGCAGTCAGTTTAAAGACAGTGACAATCAAGTGATTGGGATTTTGGGTGCGGGTAATCAAGTGATTGTCAATCAAGAGCTTCCACTGATGAAAGTCAGTACGGTGATATGGGGCAGTAATAGCAATGAAAGCTGTCAAATTGCACCGATTTCCAAGCAACAGTTGCAGAAAAAAACCACTGGAAACTTCAATATTATTGATGTGGAGTGTAAATAAATCATGAATAAATTTGTTTGGCTTTCTGCCCCACTAATGTTTGCATGTTCAGAGACTGTTTTTGCAGCGTGTACTCAACCACCAACGGCAATTTTCCAAGATACGACCAGTGTGATTACAAATTTTAGTTATCAGCAGACATTTTCTACTTCAGCAGCAAAACCCATGCTGATTGGTTGTAACCCAGCTGTGAGGGTCAATAGCTATTTTAATGCAGCATCAGGAAAAACCGATTTAACAGGAACGAGTCCATTTGGTATTGCTTCAACGGTTCAGATCAATGGATCGACAGCGGATGCTACGACATTGACTAATGCGAAAACATGGTTGGCAAATAATTTTAAAATCTCTTTTAATCTCAGAGATAACAGTAAAGGAAAACCTGCAAAAAGTATTGTAAGTTTAAATACCAGTTATAATATTTTGCCTGAAACAGGCTCTGGTACACCTATAAATAATGATGCAGGCATACCATTCTTTAATGGCACAGGAAATGGTACGGTACCAGTAGATACGATCACAGAGAATTTAAAAATAAACTTTACCAATACCACAAAACCTTCTGCTGCAATTATAGATGCTTTAAATGGGGCAACAATTCGGATTCATTTAGGCACCTATCACTATAAACACGCACCTTATAATGACAGAAGGCAAAGTAGTGAAGTTACGGGTTCACTTGAAATATATGAAGATTTAAAACTCAATTTTAATTTTCCGACCTGTACCATGGCAAATCAAATGGTTAATTTGGCAACAGTTCCTAACAGCGTATTAAATAGTAATCAAACTGCCAATGAGCAGAATTTTAATGTTGAGATTAATTGTGCTGTGGCGATGCCAAGTAAAGTCTTATTGGCAACAATTAAAGACAGTTATACGCCGAGTAATATCAATAGCAATGGGATTTTAATTAATCAGCCAAGTTTGGCAAACCGCAGTAATGTCGATATCCAGTTAAGAGATGCGAGCGATATCCCCTTGGCAATTGGTAGTCAAGGTTCTTTTTACTCGATTCCAGCAGGCTCAACTGCAACCAAATTTATTAAAGCATTAAAAGCCAGATATTTCCGTTCAGCAAGCACAGCGACCCCGGGTTATGTACAAACTCAGGCAACGGTTTCTTTGGATTATCAATAGATCATTGCATTTTAGCTGCTTGATCTATTTATGTTATAGATCCAGCCTGATCGTATTTTAAGTTAAAAGTTTATGGAATGAATGATTTATGAATAAGCTTCTTTGGTTGTCTGTTCCAGTGTTTTTTGCATGTTCAGAGACTGTTGTTGCTGCGTGTACTCAACCACCAACGGCAATTTTCCAAGATACGACTAGTGTGATTACAAATTTTAGTTATCAGCAGACATTTTCTACTTCAGCAGCAAAACCCATGCTGATTGGTTGTAACCCAGCTGTGAGAGTCAATAGCTATTTTAATGCAGCATCAGGAAAAACCGATTTAACAGGAACGAGTCCATTTGGTATTGCTTCAACGGTTCAGATCAATGGTTCGACAGCGGATGCTACGACATTGGCTAATGCGAAAACATGGTTGGCAAATAATTTTAAAATCTCTTTTAATCTCAGAGATAACAGTAAAGGAAAACCTGCAAAAAGTATTTTAAGTTTAAATACCAGTTATAATATTTTACCTGAAACAGGCTTTGGTACGCCATCAAATAATGATGCAGGCATACCATTCTTTAATGGCACAGGAAATGGTACGGTACCAGTAGATACGATCACAGAAAATTTAAAAATAAACTTTACCAATACCACAAAACCTTCTGCTGCAATTATAGATGCTTTAAATGGGGCAACAATTCGGATTCATTTAGGCACCTATCACTATAAACACGCACCTTATAATGACAGAAGGCAAAGTAGTGAAGTTACGGGTTCACTTGAAATATATGAAGATTTAAAACTCAATTTTAATTTTCCGACCTGTACCATGGCAAATCAAATGGTTAATTTGGCAACAGTTCCTAACAGCGTATTAAATAGTAATCAAACTGCCAATGAGCAGAATTTTAATGTTGAGATTAATTGTGCTGTGGCGATGCCAAGTAAAGTCTTATTGGCAACAATTAAAGACAGTTATACGCCGAGTAATATCAATAGCAATGGGATTTTAATTAATCAGCCAAGTTTGGCAAACCGCAGTAATGTCGATATCCAGTTAAGAGATGCGAGCGATATCCCCTTGGCAATTGGTAGTCAAGGTTCTTTTTACTCGATTCCAGCAGGCTCAACTGCAACCAAATTTATTAAAGCATTAAAAGCCAGATATTTCCGTTCAGCAAGCACAGCGACCCCGGGTTATGTACAAACTCAGGCAACGGTTTCTTTAGATTATCAATAATAAAAATGAGACTGTATTAGATTGACAGCGTTTAAATCTAATACAGCTTTTTATAGGTAAAAAATCATCAGTTTAATTGAAATAATAAATCAAAAAGGCTAATAAATTAATTTGATTTATTTAAAAGTAAGTTATTGTGTTTAAACACATTTATCCATGAATAAATATAATAAATTCTAATGAAAAAAAATCAATAAAAAAATGTGACCTAACTATCATTGTCGTAAAAATACAGTTTCTCAAAGATATTTTAAACTGTGATAATCCCGCAGCAAAACAGCATTTGGATAAAGCGTAATTGGATTTCGCTCTACAGAGTGCTGTTTGTTGAATTGCAAAATATTATTAAACAGTGAAAGCCATCGAGAACTTAAATATGATTGGATATGGAGCATAATAAATCATGAACAAATTTTTTTGGTTGTCTGTTCCACTCATATTTTTATTTTCACAGACTGTTTTTGCAGCGTGTAATCAGCCGCCAACGGCAATTTTCCAAGACACTGTCAGTACCATTACCAGTTTTAATTTTCAACAGACATTCGCCGCTTCGGCAGCAAAACCGATGCTAATTGCTTGTAATCCAACTGTTCGGGTCAATAGTTATTTTAACGCAGTATTAGGGAATACCGATTTAACCGGGAGTAGCCCATTTGGTGTTGCGTCAACTGTTATGATCATGGGTTCTACAGCAGATACAACAACATTGAATAATGCCAAAGCTTGGTTGGTCGAAAATTTTAAAATCTCTTTTAATCTTAGAGATAACACCAAAGGAAGACTTGCAAAAAGTATTTTAAATTTAAACACAGATTATAATATTTTGCCTGAAACGGGGAAAGGAGTGACTGTAAATAATAGTGCAGGCGAACCATTCTTTATTGGCTCGGGTTTAGGAACACCACGAACAGAAGCTTATATCGAAAATTTGACGATAAACTTTACCAATACAATTAAACCTTCCGCTGAAATTATAACGGCTTTAAATGGGGCAACCGTTCGTATTCATTTAGGCACCTATCGCTATAAATATGGGCCTCATTATAGTCCATCGACAAATGTTGAAGTTGCAGGATCACTTGAATTATATGAAGATTTAACCCTAAAATTTAATTTTCCGACCTGTACCATGGCAAATCAAATTGTCAATTTGGCAACCGTTCCCATCAGTATTTTAAACAATCAGCAAACTGCCAATGAGCAGAATTTTAATGTTGAGATTAATTGTGCAGTGGCAATGCCAAGTAAAATCTTATTGGCAACCATAACAGACAGTTATACACCCAACAATATCAATAACAATGGTATTTTGAAAAACAGTCCTCACTTGGTCAATCCAAGTAATGTGGATGTCCAGTTAAGAGATGAGAGTCATCGCCCTTTGGCAATTGGTAGTCAAGGTTCTTTTTATTCGATTCCAGCTGGTTCAACGGCAACCAAATTTATTAAAACATTAAAAGCCAGATATTTTCGTGCAGCAGCAACAGCGATACCTGGTTTTGTACAAACTCAAGCAACGGTTTTCTTAGATTATCAATAATAAAGTTAAACTGCTTTTACTTATCCTATCATTGAATCCTACAAGATGTAGCCGTTGAGCGAGGGTATAGGATATAACCCTCGCGGAACATGAGCAAAAACAAAGCACTTGAGCAAGAATAAAGCACTTGAGCAAGAATAAAGCACTGCTTTATTTGTAGCGCAAGGATGTGATGGCGCAAGGATGTGATAGCGCAAGCTTTGGCATCGCCTACGCACAGGGATTTAAACTTTGAATACAAGGTATGGCATTGCAAAATTCTTTTAATCAAACAATTTTTTCCATACAATTGATTTAATAAAAAATATTCATTAAGAGAAATTATATTCTTGTGTCTGAGTTTTTTGACAGGTTGACTATTGTACGAAGCTGACTGAGATATTTATTTGCTTTTATACAATACTATAAATCTAGGAAAGTCTTTTTAAATAAAATGATAATAGGTTCTCATTTATATGTAAAAAATGATTATGTTGAGTGAATCATATTAGTATTGAGATTTCCTTCTCCTTTTTTGGAGAAGGTGAGGATGAGGGGGATTTTATATTGAACGATGATTTAAAACAGGATTGATAAAACAAGCCTCTGATATAAAAAACCATTTTATTGATCATTTATTTTTTAAGTAAATGTTTTTATAGATGATATTTAAGGTTTATTTTAAACCACCAAACTTATTGCATAAATTCTGTTGCGTGGACTGCATTTCTTTGATTAACCAATCTCTAAAAATGACTTTTCGACTGTCTTCTTCGATCGGAGTAGGCGCCAGTAAATAATAGGCTGAATGATCAAAATCTAGATATTTTTCTACCTGAACAAAATCATGTTCTAACTCATGTTCAACCATAAAACCAGACACAACGGTTTGGCCTAGACCAGATAGACATGCTTCAATACATAAATAAAAATGATCCAGTTCTATCGTATTCATAGTTGCAATTTCAGGATATTCTCTGACAAGATTGTGGAGGAATTTTGGGCGTGAGGTACTTAATAACAGGTTTGAAGAGCTTTGATGATTGGCATTTATCATAAACATAAATTCATCAATGATTTTGGTACTATAGATATGATTGCCCCAGGCAAAATCATCTCTTCGGATCGCCAGATCGATATTTTGATTTTGAAAATCTAATGGACCGCCACCTGTTAACAGGGTGATACCAAAGCCGAGATTTAATTCATTAAATTGTACCATTCTGGGAATTAACCATTTCATTGAAATCGTCGCTTCACAAGAAACAGTTAAGTTATTATTTTTATATTTTTGCTGGCTAATGCTCACAATACAACTGTCGAGTTGATTAAAAACATGTTGGCAACAGTTGAGCAGAACTTTGCCTTCTGTGGTTAAAATTAATGATTTATTTTTTCTTTCAAATAAGGTGATATTTAAAAGATCTTCTAAATTTTTAATTTGTCGACTAACAGCACTCTGTGTTACATACAGACGTTCTGCTGCTATAGTTACACTTCCTTCTATAGCGACATAATAAAAAAATTTTAATGAATTAAGTGATAACCTTTCTATCATGCTAAAAACTCTTGTCATTCATAGATTGAATGTGGGGGGAATTAAATTTTAATTCTTCATTCCATAATGTAATATATTTTATTACTTTTCGTAATCGTTATCAATATTTATAGATGGTATAGAAATCAAAATAATTCATTCTTTTTGCGTACAAATACATTTTCCATACATATTATAGAGAAAAAGTGCAGGTGAGTCCTTTAGATAAACTTCATTTTGGTCAACAAAATAAGTGTCTTGATTGCTTTCATCAATAATGGTTAAGTACTTATTTTGTCTGTCGACTACAATACCATTAATGGTTTTTATTATACAGTCAAAATTTTTATTTATTAATTTAACATTAAAGAACACTTGTGCACCAACTTTTATTTTCCACTTTGAGATATCTTTTAATAACCCACACTGTCTACATGTCCATTTCTTGGTTTTAAATGGAATATTCGGTTTTAGCATTTTTCACTCCTTACAGACATTATTTCATGTGTTTTAACGTTATAAAAATGATATTAATTATGTTATTTTTATGATTATTTAGAATGATTCTATGCCTTACTCGACCTCCACTTTAACTTGTGTATATTTTTCTAAAAATTTTTCTGTTTGACGTAGCTCTTCAATCAACCAATTTTTAAACACGGTTTTTCGATAATCTTCTTCAAAAGGAGATGCTGACAAAAGGTAATATGAGGAACCATCTTGAAATGGTGTGATGATCGGTTCTAATTTTTGATTTTTTAATTCATTTTCGATCATATATCCAGAGGCAAAAGTTACCCCTAAACCAGATAAACAGCCCTCAATACATAAAGAGAAATGATCAAGTTCTTTATAATGAAAATGGGTTATTTTATCTCTGATCTGATTTATTTTTAATAAACTTCCCCAAAACTTTGGTCTTGACGAAGAGATTAATATATTCTCCCCAATATGAGCTGGATTTTGAATAAAAAACATTATCTCGTTCACCAACTTAGTATTATATATATGCTCTTTCCAATGAAAGTCATCACGGCGAATAGCAAGATCAAGATGATTGAAGTCAGTGAGTTTATCATCTGTTATGATCTTGATTTTAAACGGATTATTTAAATCATTGAAGCTTTTTAATCGTGGGATTAACCATTTCATACACAGTGTGGATTCACAAGAAATCACCAGTTCATTTAAATCAGTTTCTCTATTATTTAATTTGATAAGACATTTATCAATTTCATGGAAAATATTTTGACAACAGTTTAATAAAAGTACCCCTTCACTCGTTAGTTCTAGATTTTTTCCTTTGCGTATAAATAAGGTCGTCTTTAAAGTGTCTTCTAAATTTTTGATTTGACGGCTTACAGCACCCTGTGTGACGCTGAGTTTTTCTGAAGCAATGGTTGCACTTTCATACATTGCGACATAATAAAAAAACTTGAATGAGTTTAAGGAAATCCTTTTTTTTAACATTTAAAACCTTGCCAATAATCCAGTGAATTAGACTTTATAATTATCAATAAAACCTATTTTTAAAGCTTATATAGTGAAGATATGCTTAGCAATCAAATTGACTTGATTATTAATCATGTGTATTTATGAGAAAAAGTAATGAATTTTTTTTGCTTGAAATTATTTTAATTGTACTGAGTAATCTCTATTTTTTTGCTAAAAATTGGCAAAAGATGTTGATAAATTTAATTTAATGATATGAGCTGATGTTGATTATATTTTTCAATTAATTTAATCAGTTTGTTATTTATAGATGTATACGCGTGTACATTAAAATTATCGGTGATTAAACCAGTAAATAAAAATAAATAGTAATTTTGATCAGTTCTCCCGATCAACAGAAGTTATTTAAATGGCGATAGAAGCGTGAAATATGTTTTAAATAAAATAAAAAATCTATATTTATAAAAGTTCTGACTATTTTTTTATAATATTTTATTTTTTAATTTTGATAATTTATTTTTATTAATGAATAGGATACATGAGTAATTTTATTTGCTCATGTTTATACATGATGAAAACTAATAAGTATTTTTGAAAAATCATCACTTTTTTATTTTCGTGACTGATTTTACTATGTGATTAGTTTAGTGTGATGCACTGCACATAATTTGTTATTTGTGAGATATGAGTAATTTCAAATAACTTCATTATGAATTTTTGATCAATAACAAAGTGTATTGGAACTCACATAAACCATAACTAAATATTTTTCTCTTTTTAAAAGGGTCATGCTATGAAAAAATTAGGTCTTCTTGCTGCTGCGTTAGTTGTTTCTACGACTCCATTTGCTGCGACTGTAAACGGCGGAACTGTTCACTTTGTTGGTGAATTAGTGAATGCTGCTTGTGCGGTAAGTACTGACACAGCGGATCAAACTGTAGATTTAGGTCAACACCGTACAGCGCGTTTAGCTGTTTCTGGCGACAAATCAACTGCAATCCCATTCAACATCAAATTGGTTGATTGTGATGCTTCTCAAGTAACAAAAGGTGTTTCTTTTGCATTCAACGGTCAAACTGTAACTTCAAACAATAAATTGTTGGCTGTATCTGGTAATGGTAATGAACCAGCTGCAAAAAATGTAGGTATTGAAATTGCGGATGGTGCTTCTCAAATCTTAACAGTTGACGGTACTGGTTTCTCTACAGAAACACCAATCATCGATGGTACTAACACATTCCCATTCAGCGCACGTTATGTTGCAACTGGTGCTTCTACACCAGGTAAAGCAAATGCTGATGCGACTTTTGTGATCAATTATAACTAAGCATAAATTTAGATCTTGATTTGAATTTATCATTAAAAATGGGTGTATTTCACATGAATAAATACTTATCTGCAGTTGTTGGTTTGTTACTGGCTTTGGACAGCTCTGCAAACAGTTATGTATTTGGTGGAAGAGCCCATTTTAATGGCAGCTTGGTTAACCCAAGCTGCGCATTTTCTCAGGACAGCAATCTTAAACGTTTAGTTAATACAGAAGTAGGCACACGTTTACAGTTGAATGTTTCAGATTGTTCTTCAATGACTTATTACAATTTATCCATTGCTTTTACAGATGCAAGTTTAGCGTCATCAAGCATGATTCAACAAAACACTGAACAATTGATTCAGCTAAAACCGGGTTTAAATTTACATCACTCAATTGCACAGCTTTCCAACCCTGTCGCTATAGATGCTGTTTATGCAACTGAGCAAGTTGGTATCGAGTTGAGTGTGATTGATGAAACCATCGATTTGCCTGTGATGTTAACGGATGGTCAGTTCAGCAAAAATAGTTCAAATGTTTTGATGTCGGTTTTTTATCCATAATTTATTTTTAGGGTATTCATATGAATTTAAGTGTATTTAAAAGTGCGATGTTGGGTGTGACCGTATCATGTCTGGCTTCATTTGCATATGCTGAAAGTAAAGCGGTTGGTGGTGTGTCACTCGGTGCAACCCGGGTTATTTATCCGATGAATGCAAAGCAAGCCTCTTTGTCGATCATCAATCACAGTAAAAAAGACCGTTATCTGATCAATGCTTGGGTGGAAACGACAGCTGGAGAAAAAACCAAAAGCTTTTTAGTGACACCGCCTTTATTTGTGGCGGAACCAGCAGCAGAAAACACCTTTAGAATTGTCAGTTTGGCGACCAATTTACCGCAGGATCGTGAGTCGGTGTTTTGGTTGAATGTAAAGTCGATTCCATCGGTAGATAAAAAGATATTAGAAGAAAAGAATCTTTTACAACTCGCAGTTTTATCACGGATCAAATTGTTTGTCCGTCCTGAAAAATTAAAAACCACATCAGAGGATGCACTGAAACAGGTTAAGTTTTTAAAAACAGCGAGTGGCGTCGAAGTTGATAACCAGTCACCTTACTATATTTCATTTGTCAATGTGATGGTCAACGAAACCAAGGTGGGCAGTGTAATGGCTGCACCTTTTGAAAAAACAATAATTTCTAAAGTCACTGGCAACAAAGTGAGTTATCAAACTGTGAATGATTACGGTGGTGTAACCCCAGCAGTGCAAGTGACTTTGAATTAAGAATTTTGTGAGTATTTGAGTGATGAGACAGCCTAAACCTAGATATGCCAAAATAAAAGCACTGCCTTTGTGTATTGCATCGGCAATGCTTAGTGCAGCTTTAACTGAAAATACTCACGCTGAAGAAGTTTTTAATACTGCGTTTTTAACAGATGGCTTGAGTAATGTGCAGATTTCAGACTTATCAAAGTTGCAAAGCTCTCGTCGTCAGCTGCCTGGAGTTTATCGGGTAGACATTTATGCCAATGATCAATATATTTCGGCACGAGATGTTAAATTTATAGAAAAAGCAGGGATTCAAGACCCAACAGGGCTAATGCCTTGTATCGATATTAAAACACTTGAAAGTATCGGGGTGAATACCGCAGCTTATCCGAGTCTACTGCTTGCAGCAGATCAGCAATGCCTTGATCTTGCGCTGTTAATTGAAGGGGCGAGTACCCATTTTCAATTTGATAAACAAAAACTTAACCTCAGCTTGCCACAACTTGCTTTAAAAGATCAGGTTCGCGGCTATATTCCTCCTGAACAGTGGGATGATGGGATCAATGCCATGTTCCTTAATTATCGAATGTCTGGATACAACAGTTCGGGTTCTTCGGCAAGCAAAGGCTTATATCTCAGTGTCGACACGGGTCTGAACCTAGGTTCATGGCAATTACGTCATTCGGGTGGTTTTAATTATAATTCAACCGATGGTGTTAGTACGCATGACTGGACCAATTTAAATACCTATGTACAAAAAACTTTAATTCCGATTAAAAGCCAACTTCGAATCGGGGATGGTTCATCTGATAATAGTATTTTTGACAGTTACTCTTATCGTGGTGTGGAATTATCTACAGCAAATGGGATGTATCCAGAAAGCCAACAAGGTTATGCACCCAATGTGCGTGGTGTGGCTAAAACCAATGCCAAAGTGGTGATTCGACAAAATAATAATATTGTTTATCAAGTCAATGTCGCGCCAGGTCCATTTTTAATTCAGGATTTAAACCCTGCTTTTGGTAGTGGTGACTTACAGGTCTCTATCGAAGAAAGTGATGGTTCGATCCAAACTTATATTGTGCCTTATTCAGGCTTACCGATTTTACAACGAGAAGGCCGTACTCAGTATAGCGTAGTTGCAGGTGAGTTTCGCAATGGCGCACCTGGTGCAGATAATCCTACCGTTGTACAGGCGACAGCAGTGCATGGACTGAAAAAAGGCCTTTCGATTTATGCGGGTAGCCAGTTGTCAAATAACTATAAAAGTGCGCTGATTGGTTTTGGTAGTAATATGGGACGCTTTGGGGCTTTTTCTTTCGATTTAACCCATGCAGACAGTCAGTTGGTGGATGACTCACGGCATAGTGGGCAGTCGATGCGCTTTTTATATTCCAAGTCACTTTTAGGTTCTGGAACTACCTTTCAGCTCTTGGGTTATCGCTATTCGACCAAAGGGTTCTATACCTTAAACGATGTTGCTTATGGGCAAATGGATCCGACCTATGGTATGTCGATAACCCAAGATGGCAATATGGCCGATGTGCCAGTGGTCGCCAATGGTTATGACTTAAATCATGTCAAAAAAGGCCGTTTGCAAGCCAATATTTCGCACTCTTTAGGCAAGTATGGTTCATTCTATCTTTCAGGAAATCAGCAAACCTATTGGGGTACAGACAGGGCAGATGAATGGTTACAGGTCGGATATAACGGCTCATGGAATGGAATCAGTTATTCTTTTGCAGTCAACCGCAATTCGCTTTCGCAATTAGATAAAGCCAATACCTTATATACGGCAAACTTTTCTTTCCCTATGGACAAATTGCGTCGAAAAGCCAATTTATCTGACAGTTTAGTCGGGAGTACGTATGCAACGGTTTCAACCACACAAAATTCCGATGGCAATGATTCTTATCTGACTGGTATCAGTGGAACCTTATTAAAAGATCGTAATCTAAACTATAGCATCAGACAGGGTTATGTTACCGAGCAAGGTTCATCAGGTTCAGTGAGTGCAAACTATAATGGTGCCTATGGCAATGTCGGTGCGGGCTATAGCTATGACGCTAACAATAATCGCTTCACCTATAGTGCAGCGGGCGGCATGTTGTTGCATCGTGACGGTCTTACCTTTGGGCAGTTACTCGGTGATACCAGTATTTTGGTTAAAGCACCTGGTGCCAATGGGGTAAAAATTGAAAACTATAATGGTGTGAAAACCGACTGGCGTGGTTATGCCATCTTACCTTATGCCTCTGAGTATCGTTTAAATCGTGTCGCATTGGACAGCAATAGCTTTGGTTCCAATCTGGAAATTGGCAGTAACGTCAGCAGCGTGGTACCAATACGTGGTGCAATCAGCCGAGCAACTTTCGATACCAGTATTGGGGTGCGTGCCTTAATCAATATCAGCTTTAAAGGCCAAGCAATTCCTTATGCCAGCAGTGTAACAGAAACATCCAGCAAAGCTTCGGGGATGTCGGCAGAAGAAGGTATTGCTTATATGACAGGCTTGCCATTGAAAGGCACCTTAGAAGCGGTCTGGGGGGATGCAGCCGATCAAAAATGCGTTGCAGATTATGATATTGCGACTGCAGATTTAAGCTTGGCGATACAACAATTTAATCTTGAATGTAAGTAACAGGGGCGTATATATGAAAACTCAACTGGTTGTCTCTACGCTATTACTGGCTACTGCAATGGACGTGTCTGCGGGTTGGTGGCGAGAAGAACAAAATAAGATTCTTTATGCGGACTTTGGGACCTATACCTTTACCAATCCCGCAGAGAATACAGTAGGTACTACATTTGAGCAATTTGTCGCAGTGGATATTAATGGGCAATTTTTTAGAACCCATTGTAATAATGGTACCAATTTATTTGATGCCGAAATTCCTATTTATGTGACATCAGAGTATGTTAATGGTCTGCCTATTACAATATCTGGGGATCACTATACACAAGTCAATGATTATTTACAGGCTTCTGTGGCATATACCTATAATGGGGGGCGATTTCCAGTTCCTTCTGTAAATCAGCAGTTTGCTACGTCAAGGGAAGTATGTAATAGTCAGTGGTGGCCACACAGTGGAAATACGGTTTTTAGTGTTACGGTACGTATTGCCAAACCTTTTGTGGGCTTTAGTTATATCGATGTCCCGGTTGCTGACTTTTATACAGGTGATAATGCTACCCCTTTGGGTTCAGGTAAAGCCAATGGTGCCAACCAGAGACTACATATCCGAGGCAGAGTAGTGGTTCCGCAAAGCTGTAACATTAACTCAGATATCGAGTCGGTGATTGATTTTGGTAATATTCCAAGCTATGCCTTTAAAGTTGCAGGGATTGGTAACAAGGTCAATGGTTTACCCAAAGCCAATATGCCTTTAAGTATTCGCTGTAATGCCTATATTCCGACCAATGCACCACTGACAATTCGTGTACAGGCCGATACCGTGGGTGGGCCAGGTAACACCATTATTATGTCAAACAATCCAGATATTGGATTTAAAATGTCTGATGCCAATGACAATCTTTTAATTCCCAATGATATCAATAGTAAAGTTGATTTTATCAATACCAATCCTGCCGAGATTGTACTGAAAGCATGGCCTGTGAGTGCAACAGGGAACCAACCTACACCTGGACCGTTTCAGGCTAGAGGCTACCTACGGATCGATTTTGATTAGGAGTACATGATGAAGACTATAAGCACTGCGATCATCAAAGTTATATCTGTAGGATTGTTTGGACTGAGTATTTGTAGTTCGAGCAATGCCGCTTTGGGAACCTATAACTTTACTTTAAAGGGCAATGCCACCACCGCAACCTGTGGGGTGGAAGAAGGCGATGCAAATAAATATGTCACTTTAGGTCTAACCTCGACTCGATTCTTAAAAACACCGGGTGACAGAGGTCCGCGTGTCCCGATTCCATTTAATCTAAGCCTATGTCCAGTGGGTGCTTCAGTCACATTTACCTTCACTGGTGAACAAGATGCAGCTAACAATCAATTATTGGCATTAAGTAATTTAAACGATCCCAATACAGCAAAACATGTCGCAATTGAAATTAGTGATAATCAATATACCCGAGTACCCATCAGTAAAAGCAGTCAGTTTCCTGCGGATCCTGGCTATAAAAGCCGTCCTTTTCCTGTAGACGCCAATGGTAAAGTTTCAACGATTTTTTATGCCAACTATATGGCGACGGATGGTGCCGCAACGACGGGGATTGCCAATGCCTATGCTGAATTTTGGATTGAGTATCAGTAAGTTTTTGCTATGTCTCAGAATAGCGCTTTAAACCGTATAGTAATAGTTTTAGATTAAATCTGAACATTATCAATAATGCTGGTCTGGGAAAGATACCCCAGTTAGTGCGTCGCAGATTATGATATTGCGACTGCAGATCTCCATCTCGCCATACAACAATTTAATCTTGAATGTAAGTCACAGGGGCGTATATATGAAAACTCAACTGGTTGTCTCTACGCTATTACTGGCTACTGCAATGGACGTGTCTGCGGGTTGGTGGCGAACTGAGCAAAATCCTACTCTTTATGCGGACTTTGGGACCTATACCTTTACCAATCCCGCAGAGAATACAGTAGGTACTACATTTGAGCGATTCGTGGTGGTGGATATTGATAGGCAGAACTATACCACCCATTGTAATAATGGCACCAATTTAAATGGCGCCATCATTCCTGTGTATGTGACTTCAGACTATGTTAATGGTCCGCCAATCACAATATCAGGGGATCACTATACACAAGTTAATGATTATTTACAGGCTTCGGTGGCGTATACCTATAATGGAGGACGATTTCCTGTTCCTTCTGTAAATCGGCAGTTTGGTGTCACATCTGAATATTGTAATAACACAGCAGGACATGTCGGCAATACGGTATTTAGTGTTTCGGTACGTATTGCCAAGCCTTTTGTGGGCTTTAGTTATATCGATGTCCCGGTTGCTGACTTTTATACAGGTGATAATGCTGCGCCTTTGGGTTCAGGTAAAGCCAATGGTGCCAACCAGAGATTGCATCTAAGAGGTAGGGTGGTGGTTCCACAAAACTGTAAAATTAACTCAGATGTCGAGTCGGTGATTGATTTTGGTAATATTCCAAGCTATGCCTTTAAAGTTGCAGGGATTGGTAACAAGGTCAATGGTTTACCCAAAGCCAATATGCCTTTAAGTATTCGCTGTAATGACTCTATTCCAACTAATGCACCACTGACAATTCGTGTACAGGCCGATAACGTGGGTGGGCCAGGCAACACCATTATTATGTCAAACAATCCAGATATTGGATTTAAAATATCTGATGCCAATGACAATCTTTTAATTCCCAATAATATCAACAGCAAAGTTAACTTTATTAACACCAATCCTGCCGAGATTGTACTGAAAGCATGGCCTGTGAGTGCAACAGGGAACCAACCTACACCTGGGCCATTTCAGGCTAGAGGCTACCTACGGATCGATTTTGATTAGGAGTACATGATGAAGACTATAAGTACTGCGATCAAAGTTATATCTGTAGGATTGTTTGGACTGAGTATTTGTAATCCAGATCATGTGGCTTTAGGAAGCTATAATTTTATTTTAAAAGGCAATATGACCACCGTAGCTTGTCATTGTGAATTTTAGTTGAGTAGAGATAAAAAATAGCAGAAATAGCGCAGTAAAAATAAGTTGCTTTAGTACTTGACCTTACAATTATGGAAACTTTTATGCTGACTTTACCAGTTAATGTTGGAGTCTCATATGGAATTTTATATTGAAAATATGACCTGTGGCGCTTGCGCACGTCGCATCACTCACGCGATTAAATCTATGGATCCAGATGCTGAAATTATTGCCGATCCACCGAGTCGAAATGTCAGGGTAACAACAACAGTCAAGGAAGACGATATAAGAGATAAATTAATGGACGTGGGTTATCCACCTCGTTAAATCATTGATAGTTCAATGATTGATATATAGAAAGCGACCAAATCGGTCGTTTTTTTACATCTAAATTATGTCGCTTTTGCTTTTTTAATCATACATGGTGTGGCTATCGTGTGGCGACATGGATGTCGCCGTTGGGCGGGGGTATAGGATGTACCCCTCGCCCAAAAAAAGATTTTTGTTACTTTTGATCTGAGCAAAAACAAAGCATTGCTTTGTTTGCAGCGCAAGGATGTAGAAACGCAACGCGAGGTATCGCCTACGCAAGTTAAATTAAACCTTTCACTGTAAGGTGTGGCATTGCTAACTTTTTTATAATCAAACAGTTTGTTTTTATGTAATTGATTTAATAAAAAATATTAATTAAGAGGAATTGAATTTTTGTGTCTGAGCTTTTTGACAGGTTGACTATATCGTATGGCGACAAGGATGTCGCCGCTGGGCGGGGGTATAGGATGTGCCCCTCGCCCAGCAAAAGATTTTTGTTACTTTTGATCTTTCAAAAGTAAGGCATTGCCTGCATAAATTACTCAAAACCTTTCACTGTAATATGAGGCAGTGCAAGCCCCGTTGCGCTGAAAAAAGAAGAGAGCTGCATAAAACTCAATTCATTTTATTAATGAAAACTCCCCATTTTCAAAGGTGAGAAGTATTACTTTGCAGGGGGGAGGATTTTAAATCCTAAACTGATCAGTAGAGGATTTAAAAAAGCTTTAAACCTTATTTAACTTTTTGCTGCGCAAGTGGAGAAACAGAGAGAGAATCATTTTGATGGTAGCTTTCCTGAAGCTCAATATCCTGCTTTTGCAAACCCTCAAGAATTGGGCAATTCGGTCGATGATCACCCGCACAACAATTGATGAGGTTTTGCAAAGTATTGGTCATCTTCTGCAATTCAGTAATACGGATTTCCAATTTTTCGATATGCGAGAGCGCGAGTTGCTTTACATCCG